>Ga0172380_10000061_pt1 | contig 234098 bp, 211 predicted proteins | sample Leawe162metaG_FD_119747 | JGI IMG/M metagenome (GOLD analysis project Ga0172380, IMG submission 119747) | Leachate microbial communities from a municipal landfill in Southern Ontario, Canada - Leachate well 162 metaG | ecosystem: Engineered > Solid waste > Landfill > Unclassified | place... | reverse complement strand
CTGGATTCCGAAGTTCGAGGACATCGACTGGAGCGGCAGCGAGGACGTCACCCGCGAACAGTTCGAACACCTCACCCAGGTCGATACCGATGCCTGGAAGCAGGAACTCAAGCTCCATGCCGAGTGGTTCGAAAAATTGAAGAGCAAGCTGCCCGAGGCGCTGAACCTCAAGCGCCGGTTGTTCGATTTGAAGATGGTCGCCTAACGCCAATAAGCGCCGCTGCACAGTCCGGCCGGCCGGGGCGTATCCCGGCCGGCGTCCGTTTTAGAACGTCTTGCTCAACGTCAAGCGGGCATTGCGCGGTGCCCCCGGGCTGATGTTGTTGTTGGCGTCGGCGGTCGGGAAATACTTCTTGTCGAAGAGATTCTCGATGTTGAGCGCAAGCCGTGTCTTGCCGTCGACGAAGGTGTAGTACAGCGCTCCGTCGGCCCGGGTGAACGCAGGCAGTCTGACAGCGTTGTCGGCATTGGGGAACGATTCGCCCTGATACACCGCACCCAGACCGGCGCTCCAGCGATTGCCAAGCGCGAGCTTGTTCCATACCGACAGCGTGTTTTGCGGCACCAATTGCGGACGGTGGCCCAGGTTGCCGGCTGCCGCAGTGGCCTTGGTAATGCGGCTGTCGAGATGAGCGTAACCGGCATAGACCTGCCAATTACGCGTGACGTTGCCCTGCAGGCCGATCTCTATCCCTTCGCTCCGCGTCTGGCCGGTGAGGACGATGCCACCCAGGCCGTCGGCATTGCGCACGTTGTTGCGATCGAGGCGGAACAGCGCGGCCGAGAGCGTCAGATTTGGCCGCAGGTCCCAGCGTGCGCCGACCTCGTGGTTTTTCGCATTTTCCGGCTCCAGGCTGGCGGTATTTGTCGCCAGGCTCAGCGTTTCGGCCGAGGGCAGGAAGGAATAGCTGTAGCTCGCATAGTAGGTCGAGGCGCTGTTCGGCGCCCAGATCAGGCCCAGGCGAGGGCTGAACTCCTTGTCGGTGTGTTCGAGATCGACCGCCGGCGTCAACGTCCGCCGATCGTCGAGGCTCGCCTTAAAGGTGTCGTAACGCAGGCCGGCGAGCACCTTCCATTCCTTGGACAAGGCGATCTGGTCCTGGATGTAGACGGCCGCGATGTCGGCCTTGACGTTGTTGTTGGCGTCAGTTCCGTTTTGCCGAAACTGGGTTGCCTTGGCGTTGGGCGTACCGACCGGTACGTCCGCGAAAGTCGCTGCACCGAAGAAGCCCGTATTGCGTTTGCTGGTGCTGTCCTGGTGCCCGAGTTCAAGGCCGGCGAGCAGCGTGTGCTCGAAACCGCCGGCAGTGAATTTCGTCGTCAAATCGGTTTGGTTGAAAATATTGGTGCGGTCGTTGGCGTTGTTGTAGGCGTTGATCCGCACCAGCCCAGCCGCACTGACGGCGGTGCCGGTCGCCGGAAAGACATTCTGGTAGAACTTGTCGTAATGCGTGATGCGCAAGGTGTTTTTGAATTGCATGCTGCCGTCGAAGTCGTGGTCTAGGGTCGCGTAGGCGCTATCGACGTAAGCGTGCGCCTTGCTCTGGTCGGCGTTGCCAAAGAACGTGCCCGGGTCGGCGTCGAACGGCCGGCCGTTTTTCGAGGGAAAGCCGCGGTCCGCGGTACGTTCGTCGCGCAGGTGTTCGATGCCGAGGGTCAGCGCGGTCTGCGCGCTGGGCAAGAGCGTGACGCTCGGATTGATCGCGTAGCGCTTGAGGTCGGCGCCGTCGCGAAAGCTGTCGGCGACTTCGCTCATCGCATTGAGGCGCCAGGCGGCCGCGTCGTTCAGTTTGCCGCCGATATCCGCGGTGCCGCGCAGCTGATTGTTTTCGCCGAGGGTCACGCTGGCTTCACCAACATGGCCGAAAACCGGTTTTTTCAGCACCCGGTTGATCACGCCGCCGGCGCCGCCGCGACCGAAGATCATGCCGCCAGTGCCCTTGAGGACCTCGACGCGCTCCAGGTTGTAAAGGTCGCGGAAGACCTGCGCGTCGTCGCGAATACCGTCCACGTAGAGGTCGGCCCCGGCGCTCATTCCACGCAGGATGAACTGATCGCGATTGCCTTCGCCCTGATGCGCGGTGGCGCCCGGGACGTAGCGGATGACATCGGCCAGGCTCTGCATCGCCTGGTCCTTCATCAGCTCGGCGGGAACGACGCTGACTGACGCGGGGACGTCCTTGAGCGGCGTGTCGGTCTTGGTGAACGTCGCCGAGCGCGTGGCGCGATAGCCCGTGACCGGGCCATCTGCACGCTCGGCCTGGCCCTGCACGGTGACTTGCGACAGAGTGGCGTCTTCGGCATGGGCGAAGCCATTACCGAAAGCGATCATTACCGCGATAGCGGCGGGTTTCATGCGGGACTGGAAAGACATGGCGAAAATTTCTCCTGAGAGTGAAGATGGCTGGCTGGGAGAAATCGCCTGGCTTGCCGCGGGTTGTGAAATCGATGGCGGGTAAACGTCAAGGGCACCTAATTCGGCGTGGTCGGTTCGGTGACAAAGCCGATCCGGGTCAGCCCGGCGCGAGCCGAAGCCGACATGACTTCGGCGACCTTTTCGTAGGGTGTGGTGCGATCGGCGCGCAGGTGTAACTCGGGCTGGGGCGAAAGCGCCGCGGCGCCGCGCAGCTGCTCGGTGAGGGCCTTGGGTGCGACGGCCTCGCCGTTCCAATACACCTGCCCGGCACCGTCGATGGCCACCTGCACGTTGTCTGGCTTGGTCAGGCTGGGGGCCGAACTGGCCTTGGGCAGATCCACCTTTACCGCGTGGGTCAGCAGCGGTGCGGTGACGATGAAAATCACCAGCAGCACCAACATCACGTCGATCAGCGGGACCATGTTGATTTCGGCCAGCGCTTCGTTGTCGTCGTCGCCACCCAGGGATGCGAAAGCCATGCTGCGTTCCTTATGCGTCCGCCCGCGCGGCGACGCGGGCGATGATGCGTTCCGAGGTGGCGGCGACGTCGCCGACCCGGGGGGCGGCCTTGAGTCCGGTGGCCAGGAAGGTGAAGACGTCGTGGGCGAAGGAGTTCAGCGCCGAAAGCGTGTTGCGGTTGCCGCGCGCGAAGGCGTTGTAGGCGACCGCGGCGGGAATCGCCACGGCGAGGCCGACGGCGGTCATGATCAGCGCTTCGCCGACCGGGCCAGCCACTTTGTCCAGCGTGCCCTGGCCGCTCATGCCGATGGCCATCAGCGCATGGTAGATGCCCCAGACGGTGCCAAAGAGGCCGACGAAGGGAGCCGATGAGGCGACGGTTGCGAGAAAAGTTTGCCCGTACTCCAGGCGCGACTTGTCTTGCTCGATGGCGCGCTTGAGGGCGCGGGTGAGAAAGTCGTCGGGCGTGCCGGCGTCCACCAGACCGAGAGCTTCGCGACCGGCCCGGTGCTGCTCGACGGCGGTGAAGCCGTGGTGGACGAGGTGGGAGAAGGGTTCTTCGACGCCGCTCTGGCGCAGATGGCGGGCTACCGCATCAAGGCTCGGCGCGGCCCAGAAGGCAGCAAGGAACGTTGCGCTCTTTTTTCGCGAACGAACGGAGGCGATGCCCTTGGTGACAATCAGATACCAGGTGCCGATCGACATGGCGATCATCAGCACGAGGATGCAACGGGCAATGCCGTCGGTATGGGCAAGGAAATGGGCGAAGCCCAGGCTTTGATCCATGGTCAGTCCTTCAAGGTGAATGCGATCGGAACCAGAACCCAGGCGGCGACCGACTCCTGGCCGTGGCGCGCAGGGATGAATTTCCAGCGGCGCACGGTGTCCGCCGCCGACTGGTCGAGGCGCGACGAGTCGCTGGAGGTGTGGAGCTGGATATCGAGGGCGCGGCCGTCGGCGTCGACGTGGACGCGCAATACGACGCGGCCCTGCTCGCCGAGGCGGCGGGAAAGCGGCGGATAGGCTGGCTTGGGGTTGTCGAGGTAGTCGGCATCGAAGCGCGGCGTCGTCTGCACGGGGGCCGCTGCAACCGGCGCGGCCGTGACGGATGGCGGAGTCACCGGCGTCGGTGGCATGGCGGGCGCCGGCGACTCCGCGGGTGCCGTGAGCTGGATCGGCGATTGGATGGGACGCGGTCGTTCCATGGGGCGTGGCGGCGGCACGATCGCCGGCTCCGGCTTGATTGCTGCCGCCGGCGGCAGCAGGCTGACAGTGAGTACGGCGAGCGGCGTCGGCAGGGCGACCATCTTCGTTTGTAGCAGGCCCCAGAAGATGATCCCGTGGAACGCGATGACGACGGCCAGGCCGTAGCCACTCAGCGCTGGAGCGGAGGTCGGGTAGAGGGCGCTAGCAGACAAAGAACACCCAAACCAAGGAAGCCGCTAGCGACGCCAGCAATGCGAAAACGCCACAGACCGGACACGGAAAACAACGCCAGACGCGCATGCCTGTGCCGTACATCCAGCCGACGGCGGCCTTGAGGCCGCTGAGAACCAGCAGCGCCGCCTGCGGATAGTCGTAGACGCTCACCAGTTAGCCATCGACCGTGGTGAGGATGAAGGCCACCAGCGGCCAGCCGCTCCAGCGCAGCCATTTCGGGGCGTGTCCGCCGCGGCCAGGGCGGTTGAGACAATGAAACGGTGCAGGAACGGCATGCCAAACCTCCAAAGAGAACGGGGAAACGGTCTTTGGCTGGCTTGCCGCCATCTGCGATGGCCCGGCTGGCTGGCTATGAAAGGCGGCGCGCGAAAGCGCCGCCCGGTGCTGCATTACGAGCTGGACGGGGCTCCCATCTGCGACTGTAGGTAGTTCTGCACGCCGACCTTCTCGATCAGTTCGAGTTGCGTTTCGAGAAAATCGATGTGTTCTTCCGTGTCGTCCAGAATCTTCCGCAGAATTTCGCGCGAGACGTAGTCGTGAGTGCTTTCGCAATAGGTCATGGCCGCCTTGGTGTCGGCATGCGCGGCGTGTTCCAGCTTGAGGTCGCCGGCCAGGCATTCGGGGACGGTCTCGCCGATCAGCAGCTTGTTCAGCGCTTGCAGGTTCGGTAGCCCTTCGAGCAGCAGTACGCGTTCGATCAGCGTGTCGGCGTGGTGCATTTCCTCGATGGATTCCTCGTATTCATGCTTGCCGAGGGCATTGAAGCCCCAGTTCTTGTACATGCGGGCATGAAGAAAATACTGGTTGATTGCGGTCAGCTCGTTAACCAGGCATTTGTTCAAGAGCTGGATGACTTTTTTGTCGCCTTTCATGATGTTCTCCAGATCAGGCCGCCAGTTGCAGCCTGGCGGCGGTAGGTCGATGGGGCGTGCAGGCATGCAGGGACTCGTGCAGCACGTCGCGCGCGCACTTCGTACACCGGCCGCAACAGGCGCCGACGCCGAGTTGCTCGCGCAGTTCTCTCAGGCTGCAACAACCTTCGGCAACTGCGCTGCCGATATCGCGTTCCGTTACTGCATTGCAAACACAGACGTACATGGTGGGTCCTTGGCCGGGCTTATTTGGTGAGGATCAATTTGCCCTGTCGCGTTTCACGCAGGCGATAGGTTTCGCCGTGATGAACGATCACCGCTTCGGCGCTGCCGGCGAGGATGGCGCGGCTGTCGAGCGTCGGCCGTAGCGACGGGTGCGTGCCCAAACGCTCTTGCAATGGAGGAGTTTCGGTCTCAACGGCGATGCCGGCGACGGCAGATTGGGCGGTGTTCATGGGCGTTGGCTTCTTTGCGTTAATGCGAATTGTTCTCATCTTAGATGATAATTATTCTCAAATGCAAGTTTTTTCTGTCCGAGACTGCGCGCTGAGTCAGGGCAATCGGCTCGATGCGCCGGTGAAGGGGTATCTCCGGGGCACCGGAACCTCGTCACGGGTAACCGGTTTTTTGCCCTGGGCCACGGATCGATATTTCACGATGCTCCGGAATTTGATTGTTATCATCTACAACAATCATGCAGGCCAATCAAATCGGCAAATGAAATCTTTTTCCTATTTCGAGCAGAGTATCGAGCGGGCATCGCAGCTCGTAGAGGGCATGCCGCTGCAGCAGGTGGTACTCAACCGGCTGATGCTGCACGTCTTCCGCGAGCTACAGGAGCGGCAGAATCGGTTCCTGATGGAGTTCGGCTTGAACGGTTCCTCGTTTCTTGCCCTGGCGATGATTCTTTCCGCCGACGGCGGTTGTCTGAACCCCTGCGATCTGAGCGACGGACTGATGGCTTCGCGAGCCAACGTGACCCGCGTGGTGGACCAACTGGTCGCGGCCGGATGGGTCGAGCGCAATACGAGCGACGATGATCGCCGTCGCATCGTGCTTTCCGTGACCCCATCCGGCCGCGACTTGCTGGAAACGATTCTTCCCCGCCTTTGGCAGGGAACCGAAACGCTCTGGAGCCTCTTTTCACAGCAGGAACAGGCGCAGATGAATCGGCTGCTGCGCAAGCTGTTGGTCAAACTTGAGGAGGGCAACGATGCAAATGCGGCTTGAGCGCATTGTCGTCCCGATCACTATGGCGCTCTTTGCGCTCGGCGGTTGCGCGCCGCTACCTGGCGATCTGCCGCCGCGGCCGGAATTGCACACCCCCGTCGTTGCCCAAACCGCCGTACCGGAGCAGACGCGCCGCGAAGGCGAAAGCCGCTGGTGGGACGCCTTCGGCGATGACCAACTGTCCCGGCTGATCGACGAGGCGCTGGCGCACAACCCGAGCCTTGCCGTCGCCGACGCTAGACGGCGCGCGGCGCAGGGCTTGGCACGGCAGAGCGCGCTGGACGCCGGCGCCCATTACGACTCGAACGCATCCGCGCAGCGGGCGCGGATCAGCGAACACGGTTTTCTGCCGCCCCCGTTTGCCGGCGAGAGCTACAACCTGGCCGACGTGTCGCTCGGTATCACCTACAGCCTCGACTGGTGGGGGCGCAACCGCGCCCTGGTGGCGGCCGCCACCAGTACCGCCAGGGCGGCCGCGGCCGAGCAGGCGGCCGCGTGCGTGGCGATCGCGGTGCTGGTGAACGATGCCTATTTCGCCCTCGCCAATGCGCAGGAACAGGAACAGATGGCGCGGCAGCTGGTTGAAAAGCGGCGTGCTGCATTGTCCATCGAGAAGTCCCGGCTGGCCCGCGGTCTGATTTCGCCGCAGCCGTTGCGCGAAGCCGAACAGTCATTGGCGCGGGCCGAGGACTCGGCCCGCCGCGCCGACTACGAAATGCGCGCCTGGCGCTATCGGCTCGCCACGGCCGTCGGCCGCGATCCGGAGCAGGCGGATGCGCTGCCGACGGCAAGGCTTCCCGTGCCGCTCGCCCTGCCGGCGGCCCTGCCGCTCGATTGGCTGGCCCGCCGTCCCGATGTCGCCGCCCAGCGCTGGCGCGTCCAGGCGGCGGAGGATAGCAGCGATGCCGCTCGGGCCGAGTTCTACCCCAACGTCAACCTGATGCTGCTGGTCGGTCTGGAGAGCCGCAGCGCTTCGCAGTTGCTGACCCGCGGCGCCGGCACCGGCGCCTTTGGCGCGGCGGTGCACATTCCGGCGTTCAATGTGAATAGCCTGCAAACCCGCCTCGGCACGCGTGAGGCCGAATACGCCGCTGCGGTCGGCGAATACAACCGCACCGTACTCGATGCCGCGCGCCAGGTTGCCGACAGCTATGCCGCTCTTGCCTCGCTGGCGCAACGTGCGGAGCTACAGCAGCGCGCCCTCAAGGCCGCCGTCGAAGCGGAGGCGCTGAGCGCCAGCCGGGTCCGCAACGGCCTGTCCAGCCGCGGCGAGTCGCTCGGTGCCGAGATATCCGCCCTCGGCCAGCGGCAGAGCGAAGCCGAAACCCGCGCCGCCCGCCTGCGCGCCACGGTGGCGCTGTTCCAGGCGCTCGGTGGCGGCTACCAAACGTCCAAGGAATGAACGACATGAACCCTCCCGCCGCACTGCCGCACCGCACCCGGATCCTTGTCGCGCTGACCGTCGCCTTCGCCCTTGCCGGCATCGGCTACGGACTTTATTGGGGCTTCAGTGCCCGCTATCACGAGACCACCGACGATGCCTATGCGGCCGGCAATCTGTTGCGCATCACGCCACGCATTTCCGGAACCGTCGTCGCGGTGCTGGCCGACGACACCGATTTCGTCCGCGTTGGACAGGTGCTGGTCCGGCTCGACGACACCGACGCCCGCGTCGCGCTGTCGCGGGCCGAAGCCGAGCTGGCCGATGCGATACGCCGGGTGCGGCAGAATTTTTTTTCGGTGGATCAGTATCAGGCCAATCTGGCACTGAAGGAGCAGGCGCTGGTCCAGGCCGAAGCCGATGCCGCACGCCGCAACGGCGCCGCCGCCGACCAATCGATTTCGCAGGAAGAACTCGAACATGCGCGCAGCGCCCTGCGCAAGGCCCAGTCCGAGATGAAACTGGCGGCGGCCCAGTTGGCATCGGCACGGGCTGCGGTAGGCGGAACTCAGATCGATTCGCATCCGGCGGTGCGCCAGGCCGCCGCACGTCTGCGCGAGGCCTACCTGACGCTGTCGCGTTGCGAAGTGCGTGCGCCGGGCAGCGGCTACGTGGCCAAGCGCGGGGTTCAGGTGGGGCAGCAGGTGGTGACGGGGGCACCCTTGTTTGCGGTGGTTCCACTCGATCAATTGTGGGCCGACGTGAATTTCAAGGAGGACCAACTCCACCGCATACGCATCGGTCAGCCGGTGACTATCGAGTCCGACTTCTACGGCAGCGCGGTCGAGTTCCACGGCAAGGTGGTGGGCGTGTCGGCGGGAACCGGCGCGGTGTTTTCCCAGCTGCCGCCGCAGAATGCCAGCGGCAACTGGATCAAGATCGTACAGCGGCTGCCGGTACGGGTTTCGCTCGACGCCAAGGAGCTGGCGGAACATCCGCTGCGCGTCGGCCTGTCGCTGCATGCCGATGTCGATACCCGCGATATGTCCGGAGCTGCGCTGGCGAGCGCAGCGGTAGCCGGGCACTACAGCGTTCCGTCCGACGACAGCGCCGAGAAGGAGGCCGACCGGCGGGTACGTGAGATCGTCGCCGCCAATCGCGGAGATCGGGATTGAGCGTGGAAGCGCCTCCGCCTCCGCTGCATGGCACGCCACTGATCCTGCTGACCCTGGCGCTCGGTCTGGCAACTTTCATGCAGGTGCTCGACACCTCGATCGCCAACGTCTCGATTCCCGCCATCGCCGGCGATCTTGCGGCAAGCCCGAACCAGGGCACCTGGGTGATCACCTCGTTCACCGTCAGCTGCGCCATCGGCATGCCACTGACCGGCTGGCTGTCGCGGCGGTTCGGCGAGGTGCGGCTGTTCGTCCTCTCCTGTCTGCTGTTCACGCTGGCCTCATGGCTCTGCGGGCTGGCGCCCAATCTGCCCTTGCTCATCGCCGCACGGGTGATGCAGGGGGCCGTCGCCGGGCCGCTGATTCCGCTGTCGCAAAGCCTGCTGATCGCCAACTACCCCCCCGAGCGCAAGACCTTCGCCCTCGCCGTGTGGTCGATGACGGCGGTCGTCGCACCGATCATGGGGCCGATCATGGGTGGCTGGCTCACCGACAATTTCAGCTGGCCATGGATCTTCTACATCAATCTCCCGATCGGCGTGCTGGCCTCGTTTGTGACCTGGCAGATTCTCAAACATCGGGAAACGGTCAGGGTAAGCCAGCCGATCGATACGGTCGGCCTGGTCCTGCTGATCGTCGGCGTCGGCACGTTGCAGATCATGTTCGACAAGGGCAACGAACTCGACTGGTTCGAATCGAGCGAGATCATTGCCCTTGCCGTCGTCTCCGTGGTGGCGCTGACGTTCCTCATCGCATGGGAGTTGACCGAGCAACATCCAGTGGTCGACCTGCATCTCTATGGCGGACGCACGTTCTTCTTCGGTTCCGTGGTGATCAGCATCGGCTACATGGCCTACATGGGCAATATCGTTATGCTGCCGCTGTGGCTACAGACCAACATGGGCTATACGGCGACATGGGCGGGGCTGGTCACTGCGCCGATCGGCATCCTGCCGTTGCTGCTATCCACGTCGCTGGCGCGTCACATGCACCGCTTCGACCTGCGTTTGTGGGGCACAGTGTCGTTCGGCGTATTCGCCGCCATTTCGTACTGGTACAGCGGTTTCAACACCGATGTCGCGGTATCGAATATCGTCGTTCCGCGGGTGATCCAAGGCATCGCCGTCGTGACGTTCTTTGTGCCGCTGACCACGCTGACCCTGGCCGGCCTGCCGCCTCACATGATCGCCAGCGCTTCGGGTTTGATGTCGTTTACCCGCTATCTCGGGGCCGGCATAGGCGTTTCGCTGAGTATTGCCCTCTGGGAACGGCGCACGGCGTACCATCACAGCACCTTGGTCGAGAACGTGACACCGTTCTCGCCGGTCACCGCCGACACGCTTTCCGCGATCCATGCGGTCGGCATCGATGCGCCCATCGATCTGGCCGTGCTCGACCGCCTGGCCGACCATCAAGCGGTGATGTTGGCGACCAGCGACTATTTCTATTTTTCCGCTGGTCTCTTCGTCGTGCTGATGCTGCTCGTCTGGTTTGCCCGCCCGCCCAAGGCGGCTCGGGCCGCGACCGCAACCGCAACCGCCGACGCGGCGGCGCATTGACCGTCGCCGCAGGGCGGGTTACACGCCCTGCTTCAGGCTGGCCTCGATGAACGCGTCGAGGTCGCCGTCGAGTACCTTCTGCGTGTTGGAGATTTCGACATTGGTGCGCAGATCCTTGATGCGCGAGTTGTCGAGTACGTAGCTGCGAATCTGGTGGCCCCAGCCGACATCGGTCTTGCCCGCTTCCAGTTTGTCGGCGTCGGCCTGGCGCTTGCGCAGCTCCAGTTCGTAGAGCCGCGATTTCAGCATCGCCATGGCTTCGGCCTTGTTGCGATGCTGCGAGCGGTCGTTCTGGCACTGCACGACGATGCCGCTCGGTGCGTGGGTGATGCGGATTGCCGAATCGGTCTTGTTGATATGCTGGCCGCCGGCGCCGCTGGCGCGGAAGGTGTCGATGCGCAGATCGGCCGGGTTGATATCCACCTCGATCGAGTCGTCCACTTCCGGCGAAACGAACAGGCTGGCGAAGCTGGTGTGGCGGCCGCCGGACGAATCGAAGGGGCTCTTGCGCACCAGCCGGTGCACACCTGTTTCGGTGCGCAGAAAGCCGTAGGCGTAGTCGCCCTCGACCTTGATCGTGGCGCTGCGGATGCCGGCGACATCGCCGTCGGTCTGCTCCAGCAGTTCCGTCTTGAAGCCCTTGCGTTCGCAGTATTTCAGGTATTGGCGCAGCAGCATGCCGGCCCAGTCGCAAGCTTCGGTGCCGCCGGCGCCGGCCTGGATGTCGACGAAGCAGTTGTTCGGATCGGCCGGGTTGGAAAACATGCGGCGGAACTCAAGGCCGGCCACTTCATTTTCGACGGCCCGCACGTCGGATTCGACCGACTCCAGCGTCTCATCGTCGCCTTCGTCCTTGGCCAGATCGAACAGATCCTTGGCGTCCGCGAGTTGCTGGCTGACGCGGTCGAGCGTGAGCACGACCGCTTCGAGGGATTTCTTTTCCTTGCCGAGCGCCTGGGCTTTTTCGGCGTTGTCCCAGACCTTCGAATCTTCCAGTTCGCGGTTCAGTTCTGTGAGCTTCTCCGCTTTGCCAGCGTAGTCAAAGATACCTCCGCAGTTCATCGCCACGCTGGGCAAGGTCGGAAAGGCTGTAGGCGATGCTGTTGATGCGTTCGGCTTCCATGATGGTTCCAGACCTGAAAAGGGGGCGAATTATAGCGGCTGGGCGCTGTCTCCCGGTGCGCGAGCGAGCGCGGTGCGCCAGGCATCGCCGCGGTGCGGCGGCTGCACCAGGCCTGTGCGGTGCGGCGCGCGATGGAGGCTAAAGACCCTGAAAAAGAGGGGGGAGGACGCTTTATGCCCCATGGCCGGATTTTTGCTCTATCCCAACGACAACAAAAAATATGTCCCAACCATCATGGCCCCAACCTCAACTGCATCTGCTATGGCCCCCGGCGTGCGCCTGACCGGAACATTGCTTTGGGCCGCGACATGCCTGTTCGCTGCCGGGATTGCTGCGGGCAATCTGCTGGCGTCCTGGCTCGGCGAATTGCCGGTGTTGCTTGCCTGGTCCGCTCTGCTTACCGCCGGCGGTTGGGGTGCGGCGCTGCTACTGCGCCAGATGCGCGACACCCGTACCTGGCAGGAGGCACTGGCTGACTTCGTAACGCGGCTTGGTACGGGCGATCTCGGTGCGCGCATCGAGCCCGCGCGGGTCGGGCGCTATGCGCTGCATGCGGAACGGATGAATGCAATGGCCCGTTCGCTGGCACGGGTATTTTCCGCGTTCACCCGGCTGGCTCATGAGCTGGAAAGCGTAGCCACCGAGAGTACTGCCAATGCCAGCGGCGGCGATTCCGGTGTGCGCGTCCAGCGCGACGTCACGGTGTCCTCGGCGGCGACACTGGAGGAATTGACTGCCAGCCTGGCGGCGGCTTCCGAGCATGCGCGTCAGGCGGCCGAGGTGGCGGATTCGACCCAGCAGGTGGCGAGCGACGGAGCGCGCAGCGTCGCCAGCTTGGCCGGCACCCTCGACGATCTGGCGGGCAGCGTAGCGGGCGCTTCGTCGATGGCCGACGCACTGGGCGGCCGTTCGCAGGAAATAGGTGCCATCGTCAAGGTGATCGCCGAGATCGCCGACCAGACCAATCTGCTCGCCCTCAACGCGGCGATCGAGGCGGCGCGCGCCGGCGAACACGGCCGCGGCTTCGCCGTGGTGGCCGACGAGGTGCGCAAGTTGGCGGAACGCACCCGCCTCGCCACGCGCGACATTTCCGCGCGCATCGAAGATATCCGCGCCGATATCCGCCGCATTGTCGATTCCATGGAACAGACCAACGCGCGCACCCGCCACAGCGTCGCCGAGGCGCGCAATGCCGAACAGACGCTGCTTGCCGTGGAGCAGAGTGCGCTCAACAGCGGCCGCCTGATCCGCGACATCGCGGCCGCCAGCGCCGAGCAAAGCGTGGCCGGGCAGAGCCTTTCCGGCGATATCGAGCGGGTGGCGCGGCTGGCCGATCGCAACGAAGGGCTGGTGCGCGAAAACACCGACCTTTCACGCTACCTCGACCAGCTGGCGAAGCAACTCGCCGAGGCGACGCTGAATTATCGATTCGAATGATGAGGACCGAAACATGTACTGGCTGCTGACCTTAGGCGCGACCCTTCTGGCCGGTGCGGCTGGATTGCAGGTATGGCTTGCCCGGCGTCGGCGCGGGCAGAGTGAGGCGGTGCTGGCCGAATCCGCGGTCGCCTGCTGCGAACTGCTGCTGCGGTTGATCGGCCATCTACAGCAGCATCGCGGCATGAGCAGCGCCTGGCTGGGCGGCGACGCCGGCTTCGGTGCGCGGCTTGCCGCCAAGCGTACGGAGATCCAGGCGCTGTTGCCGCCGCTGCGCACGGCGGTGGTGACGGAAAACGAACGGCCGCTGCCCTGCCTGACGGTGAACGAATTCGACCTGCTGCGCTTCAAGTGGCGCGGCCTGATCGACAACCTCGCCGGTCTCAGCGTCGAGCAGTCGATTGCCGAGCACAGCCAGATGATCGCCACGCTGCTCGACTGGCTCGGTGCACTTGGCGAAGCGCGGGTCGGGCTGGCGCCGGCCGGCCGCCTGCCGCTCGGGCTGGTGCGCAACTACGCCCACCGGCTGCCGCTGCTGGCCGAATGTCTCGGCCAGGCGCGCGCTATCGGCAGTGGTGTGGCGGCGCGCGGCCGCTGTTCGGCGGTGGCACGGGTGCGTCTGATGTTCCTGATCTCCCGCGCCGAATCGCTGCTCAGTCAGGCCTGTAGCGTCGAACAGGACAGCCGCCGCGGCAGCGCCGCGCAAGGCAACGTGCAGGCATTGGCGACCCTGACGCGCGCGCGCATGCTGACGGCCGAAGATGTCGACGTCACCGCGGAGGACTACTTTTCTCAGGCAACCGTCGCCATCGATGCCGTCTTCGCCTGGATCGAGGAGTGCGGCCAGACGCTTAAGCTGACAATCAACGGCATCGGCGCGGACCACGGGGCCGCTTCGGTGCTGGTTGGGCGCGCTTCGTGAGAGCCGCGAGCGCACTCGCCGGCTGGTTGGTTGCGCGGCGCGCGCCCGCCGCGGCGGACAGTGAGAAGATCAACGCGTTCTGGCCGGCGGTGGATACGCGCTCGATGCTCGATCGGGTGATGCAGATGGCCGAAGGGATGATGTTCCGCTGCGCCATCGACGGCGAGTGGACCATGCATCTGGTCAGCGATGGATGCCTGGAGCTGACCGGCTATACCCCGGCAGAACTGGTCGGCAACCGGGCGGTTTCGTATGAAGACATCACCCATGCGGAAGACCGGCAGGCGGTCAGGGAAACGATCCTGGCCGCGGTGGCGGAGGGCGTCCGCTACCGCGTTTCCTACCGCATACGCTGTAGGGACGGCGTCGAGAAATGGGTGCTGGAACGCGGTTGCCGGATTTGCGACGAACGCGGCCAATGGGTGTTGGAGGGGTTTGTTGAGGACATCAGCGAACGGGTCCACTCGCGCGATGCGCTGGCCGAGGCGGAGGCCCGCTACCGCAGCATCTTCGAGCATTCCACCGAGGGTATTTTTCAGACCACCGCCGACGGTCGCTATCTTTCGGCGAACCCGGCGCTGGCGGCAATCTATGGTTACGAATCGGCCGCCGAGCTGATCGGCGACTTGCAGAACATCGGCGCCCAGCTCTACGTCGACCCGCAGCGGCGCGAGGCTTTCAAGCGCATCATGGCCGAGTCGGGCGCGGTGCACGGTTTCGAAGCGCAGATCCGGCGGCGCGACGGCAGTGTCATCTGGATTTCCGAGAATGCGCGTTCGGTGCTCGGCCCGGATGGCGAGTTCCTTTACTACGAAGGCGCGGTGCAGGACATCACCGCCAACAAGCAATACCAGGAGCAGCTCGAACATCAGGCCAGCCACGATCTGCTGACCGGGCTGCCGAACCGCAATCTGCTCAACGACCGCCTGCAACAGGCGATTTCCCACGCCGAACGCAACGGCTATTTCGCCGTGGTGGCCTTCATCGATCTCGATAACTTCAAGTACATCAACGACAGCCTGGGTCATCTGGTCGGCGACGAACTGCTGGTCGAGATCGCCCGTCGCCTGCAATTCTGCCTGCGCAGCACCGACACCGTGGCGCGCTACGGCGGCGACGAGTTCGTGCTGGTGCTCAACAACCACTACGCCGTCGGCTCGATCGTCCATGTGCTCGACCGCGTACTGACGGAAATCCAGCGGCCGGTTCTCGCCGCCGGGCAGGAGTTGTTCGTCACCTGCAGCATTGGCCTCAGCCTCTACCCGTCGGACGGCGGCGACGCCCAGTCGTTGATCAAGAACGCCGATGCCGCGATGTATCTGGCGAAGAGCCGCGGCCGCAACAACTACCAGTTCTTCACCCACCGCCTGAACACGCTGGCCACCGAACGTGTGACTTTTGAAGGCAGCCTGCGCCGTGCGCTGGAGCGGGAAGAGCTGCATGTGTACTTTCAGCCGAAGATCGGCAAGGACCGCCGGCCGCTCGGATTCGAGGCGCTGATCCGCTGGAACAGCGCCGAGCACGGCTGGGTGCCGCCGGACAAGTTCATCGGCATTGCCGAAGAGACCGGGCTGATCGAACCGATCACCGAATTCGTCCTCAATACCGCCTGCCTGCAGGCCGTAACCTGGTCGCGCGCCGGTTACGGCGACCTGAACATGGCGGTCAATCTGTCGGCACGCTCCCTACAGCAGACCGACGTCACCGCGTTGGTGGCCAAGGTGCTGAGCCAGACCGGGCTCGATCCGCAGCGGCTGGAGATCGAGATCACCGAGAGCATGATTATCGGCAACGTCGACCGTTCGTTGGCTACGCTGCACAAGCTCAAGGCGCTCGGCGTGCGGCTGGCGGTGGACGATTTCGGCACCGGCTATTCCTCGCTCAGCTATCTACAGCGTTTCCCGGTGGATATCCTGAAGATCGATCGCTCCTTCGTCCGCGACCTCGACGTGGTTGCCTGCGACTCCCATATCGCCAAGCTGGTCGTGCTGCTCGGCCACAGCCTCGGTCTCATCGTCGTCGCCGAAGGCGTCGAGACCGAAAGCCAGTACGAGTACCTGGAGGCGCTGGGTTGCGACGAGTATCAGGGGTTTCTTTTCGCCCGGCCGCTGGCGCCGGGCGACATCGAAACGCAGATTCTCCGTTTGCCGGCGGTGACGGTTTAATTCAATCGGCTTCGCAGTGCTCGATGTTCAGTTGCAGCGACTGGACGCCGCGGAACTCGTTCACCGTCAGCCGAAAGGCGGCGAAGACCCGTTCGGGAACCGGCTGCCCCGCATTGAACCAAATCGCTTCGTGGCGCACATTGCCGAGGCGCAGGCGCAGCTTGAGGTGTTTTTCCTGCAATAGCCGCTGCGATTCCACTTCGAAGCGTTCGGCGAACAGCGGCTGCGGAAAGCCCTGACCCCAGACCCCGCCCTGGATCATCTTGGCGGCTTCGAGGCTGTACCAGGCGCTCTCCAGCGTGGCATCGACTTCCAGCGTGCGCGTCAGGTCGGCCGGCGACAGTAGTTGTCGCGCCACCTGCTCGAACGCTGCCGTGAAGCGCGGCAGGTCGGTTTCGCGCAAGGCCAGTCCGGCGGCGGCGGCATGTCCGCCGAAACGCAGGATCAGGCCCGGATGGCGCTTGTCCACCAGATCCAGTGCATCGCGCAGGTGCAAACCGGGAATCGAGCGCCCCGATCCCTTCAGTTCGCCTTCGGCGCCGCGGGCGAAGGCGATCACCGGCCGGTGCAGCTTTTCCTTCAGCCGGCCGGCGAGGATGCCGATCACGCCCTGGTGCCAGCTCGGATCGAACAGGCTCAGCGCCGGTTGTTCGCCGGCGTCGATGGTCGCCAGCAGCAGGTTGGCGTCGTCCTTCATGCCGTTTTCGATCTCGCGCCGTTCGCGGTTCAGCGCGTCCATCTGCTGTGCGATGTTGAGTGCGCGATTCATGTCGTCGGCGATCAGGCATTCGATGCCGACACCCATGTCGCCGAGGCGGCCGGCGGCATTGATGCGCGGGCCAACGGTGAAACCGAGATCGAAGCTGCCGGCGCTCGCCGGATCGCGCCCGGCGACCCGGAACAAGGCCGTCAGCCCCGGCCGCAGCCGGCCGTCGCGAATGCGCGCCAGGCCTTGGGCGACCAGGATGCGGTTGTTGCGGTCGAGCGCGGCGACGTCGGCGATGGTGCCCACCGCCACCAGGTCGAGCAGTTCGGCCAGGTTCGGTTCCGCTTGAGCCGCAAACGCTCCGCGACGCCGCAGTTCGGCGCGCAATGCCAGCAGCACGTAGAACATCACGCCGACGCCGGCGATGGCCTTGCTTTGAAAGTCGCAACCCGGCTGGTTGGGATTGACGATCACATCGGCGGCCGGCAGTTCGTCGCCGGGCAGATGGTGGTCAGTGACCAGCACCGCCATACCCGCGGCCTTGGCCGCGGCGACGCCGGCAACGCTGGCGATGCCGTTGTCCACCGTGATCAGGATGTCCGGCTTGCCGTTGCGGTGGCGCAGCGCCTGTTCCACTACTTCGGGGGAGAGGCCATAGCCGGTTTCGAAGCGGTTTGGCACCAGGTAGTCGACGCTGGCCGCTGCGGCGCCGGACGCTCGCATCAGCGCGCGCAGGCCGAGAATGCCCGTGGCACAGGCGGTGGCGCCGTCGCAGTCGTAGTCGGCGACGATCAGCAGCTTGCGGCCGGCAGCGAAGGCGTCGGCGAGTAAGTGTGCCGCTGCCGCCGCACCCTTCAGGCCGTCCGGCGGCAGCAGGCCGGCCAGGCGCGTGTCGGCGTCCGCGGCGGAGCGGATGCCGCGCGCCGCGTAGAGCCGCGCCAGCAGCGGCGGCAGTCCGGCTTGTTCGAGCGCCCAGGCGGCGCGCAGCGGCGCCTCGCGTACCACCACCCGGGTCATGGGTACAGCTCCGTCAGCGGCGCCGGCCTACGCCAGAAGCGCAAGCGGTCGCGGCCTGCGTAGCGCAGCGTCAGCGCCGTGCCGTCGCCGCAGCCGATCAGCGCGAAGGCGCCGAGCTCGCCGCGGTCGGTCGCGGCGAGCGCCGGTGCGATCCAGCGGGCTTCGAGCGCTTGCAGCGCTTCCCGCCAACGCAGCGCATCGTGTTGCAGGGTCGCCGAGGACAGGGTGCCCACCCGGGCAACGACGGTACGGCCGGAAATTGCTTCGGCATCGAATCCGTCGCCCAGCGGTGCAGTGGCGCATCCAGCCAGCCGGCCGAGGCCGCGCAGCACCGCATCGTCGGCGAGCAGCCCGCCGAAATTGCTCGCGGCCCGCGCCGGCAGGCGTCCGCCACCCCATAGTGCGAGGCTGTTGATGGGGGCCATGCCGGCGGTTTCGCGCGCTTGGTTGAGCGGCAGGGTATGCAGTTGCATCTGCGCTTCGTTGAGCGCCTGGCGCCAGCGTTTCCCGGCGTCGCCCGGGGGCAGCAGGTGGCGCCCGGACAGTCCGCCATGCAGCATGTCCGCCAGCGGCGGCAGCGCTACGCGCGGTGCGATGTGCCAGCAGCCGGGGGCGGTTGCATGCAGGGTTCCGAGGCCGGCGAACAGCGGCGCAATGGCGGCGAACAGGGCGGCATCGGCGGTGGCGTCGAGGGCGAGGGTGGCCGGATCGGCCAGCGTCGCATCCTGCTGGCCGAAAGCGAGGTGGATCGGATCGAGACAGGCCCATTCCAGATCGCCCGGCTCGCCGCCGAGATCGAGCAGGCGCAGCGCGGCGGCGGGCAGGGGCGCGGGCAGGGCGAAGCGGTCGCGCCACCAGTCGCTTTCATCGAGCGTGGCACGCGTTGCCATGCCCAGGCGCAGCAACCGTTCCAGCCCCGGCAGGCGGAGACCCCGCACCGTATCGTCGAGCGCCGGGCGCGGCCAGAGCAGGCCGGGGACGATCAGGGTAAAGGCGGGGGCAGGCATGGGCGGCGATGCTAACATGCGACCCTTCCTTGACGCCGGACTATCCGAATGCAGGCCTGTGTCGCTCCGATGGCGGCAAAGGCATTCGCACGAACAAGGGGGATTCCCCTTGTATATCCCCCGAGTGGGAACAAGGGGGCCACTCCCCTTGTAAATCCCCCAAGGGCGTCCTTCGCTCAATTTGCCATGAAAATTTGAAGAGTCGGGTAAGCCGTGATTGAGAAATGCGATACGAACTGTTCATAGGTCTGCGTTACACCCGCGCCAAGCGGCGGGGCGCCGGGCGCAACCGCTTCATTTCCTTCATCTCGATGATCTCGATGGCCGGCATCGCGCTCGGCGTCGCGGCGTTGATCGTGGTGCTTTCGGTGATGAACGGATTTCAGACCGAATTGCGAACCCGCATCCTCGGCGTCGCTGCGCATGTGCAGATCAGCGGCGAAGACGACGAGTTGAGCGGGTGGCCCGCCGTGGCGCGCAGCGCCGCAGGGCAGCCGGGCGTGCTCGCCGTGGCGCCCTATGTCCAGGAGCAGGGGCTGCTTTCCTACGATAGCCAAGTGCGTGGCGTGGTGATCCGCGGCATTCTCCCCGACGACGAAAACCGCGTCGCCGATTTCGAACGCCACATGAAGGCCGGCAGTCTCAACGGCCTGCGCGAAGGCGAATTCGGCATCATCCTCGGCGCCGACCTGGCCCGCGCCCTGCGTGCACGCCCCGGCGAGAAGGTGACGTTGATCGCACCGCAGGGGCTGGTGACGCCGGCCGCCGTGCTGCCGCGGCTGAAGCAGTTCACAGTGACCGGCATCTTCGAGGTTGGCATGTTCGAATTCGATTCCGGCCTGGCGCTGATCCACATGGCCGACGCACAGAAGCTCTACCGCATGGATGATCGGGTCTCCGGCGTCCGCCTCAAGCTTGCCGATCTGTTCGCTGCACCGCAGGTGGCGCGCGGTCTGTATGCGGCGATTCCACCGGACGCCTACGTCACTGACTGGACGCGTACCCACGCCAACTTCTTCCGCGCGGTGCAGATCGAGAAGAACATGATGTTCCTGATCCTGCTGCTGATCGTCGCCGTCGCCGCCTTCAACATCGTTTCCACGCTGGTGATGGCGGTCACCGACAAGCAGGCCGACATCGCCATCCTGCGCACCATGGGCGCCAGTCCCGGTAGCATCATGGCGGTGTTCGTCGTCCAGGGCATCGTCATCGGCCTGATCGGCCTCGCTCTCGGCGTCGGCGGCGGCGTCGCGCTGGCGCTCAACGTCGACGTGGTGGTGCCCTTCCTCGAACGGATGCTGGGCATCCACTTTCTTTCCAAAGACGTGTACTACATCAGCGAGCTGCCTTCCGAATTGCATTGGGGTGACGTCGGTGCGATCACCGGCGTGTCCTTCGTTCTGACCTTGCTGGCGACCCTCTATCCGAGTTGGCGCGCCTCGCGCATCAATCCGGCGGAGGCCCTGCGCTATGAATGAGATTCTGGCGGGAAGGGTGCTGGCGTGCCGCGACCTTTCCAAATCGTTCTGGCAAGGCGATGTGGAAGTGCCCGTGCTGCAAGGCGTCGACTTCGATCTCGCCCCTGGCGAATCGGTTGCCATCGTCGGCGCCAGCGGCTCGGGCAAGAGTACGCTGCTGCATCTGCTGGGTGGCCTCGACGTGCCCAGCGCCGGTCGCGTCAGCCTGCTCGGTCGGAACCTGGCGGCGGTGTCGGATGCCGAGCGCGGCCGGCTGCGCAACGGCAGCCTGGGGTTCGTGTACCAGTTCCACCATCTGCTGGCGGAGTTCTCGGCGCTGGAAAACGTCGCCATGCCGTTGCTCATCCGGCGTGTCGGGAAGCATGAAGCGGTCGCCACCGCGCGCGCCATTCTCGAGCGCGTTGGCCTCGGTCACCGGGTCGACCACCGGCCTGGCGAACTTTCCGGCGGTGAGCGTCAGCGCGCCGCCATCGCTCGTGCGCTGGTGACCCGGCCGGCCTGCCTGCTGGCCGACGAACCGACCGGCAATCTCGACCGCCACACCGCCGAGGCGGTGTTCCAGTTGATGCTCGAAGTGAATGCCGAAAGCGGCGCCGGACTGGTCATCGTCACCCACGATCCGCAACTCGCGGCGCGGGCTGGGCGCGTGCTGCGGTTGACCGACGGCCGGCTGGCCTAGCGGCCAGCGGGTCGGTCAGCCGATGCCTCTGCCTCGGCGGCGTCCCGGGGGATCGTCGCGCGGAGGGCGACGGGCAGAGTTTGACCATACCGTTAGAAAGGGAATTGCTGTCGCCTCAACCATTGCCCGAATCTGTCTCGGGCCGCATGCTGTTACGCACTGTCAGACGCCGGTTTAAGCGCGTGTACGTGCCATATTGCGCATGGGTCGGGTATCGTCCCATGTAAGATATTAACCGTTATTCAATAGTCATTAATAGGCCGAAAGGGTGCGTGGGAAAATGGATGTCATCAGCTGGCTTGTACCGCAAAGCCTGGTCAATGATCCAAAGAAAAATACGCGGCATCGCGGCATCGCGAAGTCCCTGCTGACCATTTCGCTGGTCACGTTGCTGATGTTCGTCGGCATGCTTCTCGCCCGAGGCCGACTGCCGGCGGCCGAATACGCCTTGTTTGCCGCAGCGATACTGACGCCGATCGCTGGAGTGCTGCTGATTCGCGTCACCAACGACATTACCCTGGGGCTGGTGACGACGAATATTGCCGGCGTCGTCATCATTGCAGTCTGGGCGTTTCTTACGGGCGGCATTCTTTCCTTCGCTTTGCCCGGGTTTCTAGCCAATCTTGCCCTGCTGAGCATTTTCGGCAACATCGCGATTTTGCTGGTGGTGGGCGCCGTCATGCTTACCGCCATAATGCTGCTGTATGCGGCGACAGTGCTGGGCTGGCTGCCGGCAAGCTTCGCCGCCGCCGCCGACGTGCCCGGTCTGATGTTGACCGCGATGCTCGGCTCGGTGGGAATCGTGATTCTGGCCGGCGTTCTGGTCGCGCGCGACCGCGCCCTGGTCAAGGCTCGACTGCTCAGCGCACAGCGTGCCGCCGAGCAGTCGAGCCGGGCGAAAACCGTGTTTCTGGCGTCGATGGGTAACGAGTTCCGCACGCCGCTGAATACGCTCATCGAACTCGCCGATAAGTTGCATAACGACACTGCGCCGCCGCCGAGCGCGGAACAACTGGCCGCCATCGACTACATCAAGGCCGTGGGTGTACATCTGCTGGGTATGGTGACCCAGGTGATGGACTTGAGCCGCATAGAGGCCGGCGGACTGAAGGTGGATATGGAGCCGGTGCGCACCGACCAGATCATTCCATCCTGCCTATCGATCATCGCGCTGAAGGCGCGGGAGCAGGGCGTCACCGTGGTCGACGCATGCGACTCGTCGGTCGCATGGGTGGTGTGGGCGGACCGTGCGCTGCTGACTCAGGTGGTATTGAATCTGCTGTCGAATGCGGTGAAATTCAATCGCCAAGGAGGCACGGTCACCGTCTCGTGTCAGCCAGCAAGAGCGGCCTATCTGCGCATCGCGATTGCCGATACCGGGTCCGGTATCGCCGCCGGCAGACAGGGCGAATTGTTCGAGCCATTCGCTCGCCTCGGCGCGGAAACGACCGCCAGTCAGGGCGCCGGCCTCGGCCTGGCGATCGCCAAGCAACTCACCGAACGGATGAAGGGCCGCATCGGTTTTCAATCCACCGAAGGTCTGGGCAGCACCTTCTGGGTGGAGCTGCCGCTGGCCGAAATACGTCCGCTGCGTACCTGATCGGACGTCCGGATCAGGCCGGGAAGGTCATCGCCCCGGTGAATTCCAAAACCTCCAGTGGATCGAGGTATTCGCGGACGTTGACGATCTTGCCGTCGCGCAGCGTGAACAGCATGTGGTAGGTGTTGCTGTATTTCTTTCCGTCCGCCGTTTCGCCGGCCGACACCGCTTCGACAGCGACGCGGTCGTCCTCCGCCGTCATCACTTTCGGCTCCCAGCGGAACTTTGCCATCATGCTGAGAAAGCCGCGCAACTGCTCGGCGCAATCCTTCTTGTTCTTCGATCCGGCATAGGCGAAGCGGCGCGGCTGGCCCACCAGCGTCCAGATCGCATCGTCGGCCAACTGGTCCAGCGCTTTGTCGATATTCTGTGGATCGAAATTCTGCATCAGCGTGCGAACTACGGCCTTGTTCCGTTCAATGCTCACGGCATTCTCCTGGCGTTATCGAGCCAGGCTTCGGGTGGGGGCTGGCCTGACCCCGTTGCTGCGCTTCGGCCGTAGCACGGTGAGGGCGCAACGCTTGGAAACTGTAGCCGACTATAAGTCAGCGCTGCCGATAGCGCCCCCCTCGTTTGGGGAGAGTGCCGGATGGTGGAAAAAAAAGCCCGCGACCTGGCGGGCGTGGGCTTTCGCTGCCGGGTTTCTCTGGCGTGCGGTGCTACAGCACTTCCGCCGCGTGGTCGGCCAGCCGCGAGCGTTCGCCGCGTTGCAGGGTGATGTGGCCCGAGTGCGGCCAGCCCTTGAAGCGGTCGACGACGTAGGTGATGCCGGAACTGCCTTCGGTCAGGTAGGGCGTGTCGATCTGCGCGATGTTGCCCAGGCACACCACTTTGGTGCCGGGGCCGGCACGGGTGACCAGGGTCTTCATCTGCTTCGGCGTCAGGTTCTGCGCTTCGTCGATGATCAGGAACTTGTTGATGAAGGTGCGGCCGCGCATGAAGTTGAGCGACTTGATCTTGATCCGGCTGCGGATCAGGTCCATGGTCGCGGCACGGCCCCAGTCGCCGCCGTAGGCGCCGCTCTTTTCGCCGGTGGGTTCGTCGTGGGGGCGGTTGAGGACGTCGAGGTTGTCCTCGATGGCGCCCATCCACGGCGTCATCTTTTCCTCCTCGGTGCCGGGCAGGAAGCCGATGTCTTCGCCCACCGGCACGGTGACGCGGGTGATGATGATTTCGGAATAGCGTTTGGTCTCCAGCGTCTGCGTCAGCGCCGAGGCCAGCGTCAGCAGCGTCTTGCCGGTGCCGGCCTGGCCGAGCAGGGTGACGAAGTCGATCTCCGGGTCCATCAGCAGGTTGAGGGCGAAATTCTGCTCGCGGTTGCGCGCGGTGATGCCCCACACCGAATTCTTGGTGTGGCTGTAGTCCACCAGCGTCGAGATCACCGCGGCCTTGCCCTTGTTCTCGCGCACGATGGCGGTGAATGGCTTGTCCTGGCCGGCTTCGAGATAGACGAACTCGTTGATCAGCAGGTCGGGGCAGAGCGGACCCTGCACCTGGTAGAGGGTCTTGCCGTCCTGCTTCCACGACTTCATGTTGCTGCCGTGGCTGTCCCAGAAATTGGCGGGCAATTCCAGGGTGCCGGTGTAGAGGAGGTCGGTATCCTCCAGTACCTTATCGTTGAAGTAGTCCTGCGCTTCGAGGCCGAGGGCGCGGGCCTTGATGCGCATGTTGATGTCTTTCGACACCAGGATCACCGGACGCTTGGGGAAGGTCTTGGCCAGGTGCATCACCACCGCGAGGATCTGGTTGTCGCCCTTGGCGGTGGGCATGGTGGTCGGCAGTGCGTTGTTGATCGCCTCGGTCTGTAGGTAGAGACGGCCGCTGGCGAGATCGTGCGAAGGGCCGATCAGGTCGGTGCCCTTGTGGATGTCCTCTTCCGATCCGCTGACGATCTCGTCGAGCATGCGGCTGGCCTGGCGCGCGTTGCGCGCCACTTCCGACATGCCTTTCTTGTTGGCGTCGAGTTCCTCGAGGGTCATCATCGGCACGTAGATGTCGTGCTCCTCGAAGCGGTAGAGGCTGTTCGGGTCGTGCATCAGCACATTTGTGTCGAGGACGAAGAGCTTGGTCGTCTTGGTGGACTTGGCGCTGCGCTTGGCGTTCATCGGGGCTCCCGGAGGGTGGCTCAACAAAAAAGGATGTTGTCTTTTTAGGGCCGCGGACGCATCCGCATTCAAATGAACAGGGCGGGGAACTTCCTTCTTTACTGCCCGCGGCCGGATCGGGGCGATCCTACTATCTGCGGTTAGGCGCCGCCGTGCGCCGAGGAATCGCCGGGTTCCTGGATTGCGATAAATGTTTAAGGTTCGCCTGCTCGGTGGCGGAATCAGCCGAGGTTGCGCACCGCTTCCAGCACCGCCGCTGCATGCCCGTCGGCCTTTACACCGCGCCATTCCTGGCGCAGCACGCCTTTGCCGTCGATCAGGAAGGTGCTGCGTTCGATACCTCTGACCTGCTTGCCGTACATATTTTTCAGCTTGATGACGCCGAACAGCGTGCACAGGGCTTCGTCGGCATCGGAGATCAGCGCGAAGGGGAGGCCTTGCTTGCTGCGGAAGTTGTCGTGCGACTTGAGGCTGTCTCGGGAAACGCCGTAGAGTGTGGCGCCGGCCTTGAGAAATTCGCCGTGCAGGTCGCGGAATTGCTGGGCTTCGGTGGTGCAGCCGGGCGTGCTGTCCTTCGGGTAGAAGTAGAGCACGACTTTTTTGCCCTTCAGGGCGGCCGGCGTCACGGTTTCGCCGTCGGTGGCGGCGGCGCTGAAATCGGGGATTTTTTTATCGAGCATGATTTTCTCCGCTGTTTGAGTCTGCCGCCGCGTCGCTCTTGGCATGCAGGAAGGTGAAGGCGCCGGCCAGCCCTTGCAGGGCGGCGAACAGGCCGTAGATCACGGCGGCGGCCACCGCCAGTTCGTGCGGCGCGCCGAGCGGCGCCAGGGTGACGGCGGCGGCGGCTTCGCGCGTGCCCCAGCCGCCGATGCTCACCGGCAGCGCGGCGAGGATGAAGATCGGCCCGGCGGCGGCGGCGAATTCCGCCAGCGACAGGTCGAGGCCGACGGCGCGGGCGCCGCTGACGAAGGCCAGGATGGACAGGCCCTGTACCGCGGCCGACCAGAGCATCTGGCCGAAATACAGGCGCAGCGGTTGCGGCCGCTGATGCACGATGGCCAGCGCGCTGGCCAGTTTCGCCGGCAGCCAGCGGGCCAACCGGGTCGAGATTTGCCACAGCAGCAGCGGCGCCGCCAGAACGGCGGCGGCGAGCAGCGCGGTAAGCGCCGCCGGCCAGCGCAGCAGGCCGGCCGGCAGGATGTGCAGGGCCTGCGCCAGCGCGGTGCCGGCGAGCGAGATCGCCATCAGCATCCACAGTCCGCTGAAACGGTCGAGCACCACGCTGGCGGCGGCGACGCCGAGCGGATGGCCGCGCCGCTGCAGGTGCAGCGCACGCATCGCATCGCCGCCGAGATGGCCGCCGGGCAGCACGGTGTTGGTGGTGATGCCGCGCCAATAGGCCGTCAGCATTGCACCGTAGGGCGCATCGGCGCCCAGCCAGGCGGCCAGCGCATGCCAGCGTCCGGCGGAGAGCAGGGTGGCGAGGATCGCGGCGCCGAGGCCGGCGCCGAGCCAGCGCGGGTCGGCCGTGGCGAACGCGGCCAGCACTCGCTGTGGGCCGACCAGGGCGATCACCAGCGCGACCAGCGCGAGGCTACAGCTTATGCGGAACAGCGAACGCATCGGATTCGGGAGAGGGGTATCCGGGGCGGGGACGCTTCACGGCGTTCCCGCGGCCGGGGCATCCTTAAGCCCGGAGTTAAGCCCGGAGGCGAAGCGCAGGAAATCCGCGGCCGTCGCGGCTGGATCTTCGATCATCGGCATGTGGCCGATGTCGGGCATCATCGCCACCTGCGAGTTGGGCAACAGGCGATGCAGGATCTCGGCGCCGGCGGGCGCCAGCAGGCGGTCTTCGTCGCCCCAGACGATCAGTGTCGGCAGGGCCATGCCGGCAATGCGCTGCTCGGTGCGATCCTTGAACAGATCGGCGAGGATCTTTTTTTCCAGCGCCTGGTTGGCGATGCGTTCCTGGGCGAAGACGGCCAGCATCGGGCGCGGAATGAACGGCGGTTTGGAGGCCGCCTGCGACAACAGATAGGCGAGATCCTCGGTGCTGCCCACCAGCAGGGGGTTTTTCGGTCCCGCGGCGACGGCCTTGAGAAACTCGGTCGGCGGTGCGCTGGTGGCGCCGGCGGGATCGAGCAGCCACAGGCTGGCCGTGTCTTGGGGATAGTGCAGCCCGTAGTGCAGGGCGATCAGTCCGCCCATCGAATTGCCGCCGACATGGACCTTGCCGCGGATGCCGAGCGCCAGCAGCAGCGCATGCAGCCGCTCCGCCTGGATATCGGGTCCGTAGCCGGCTTGGGCGTTATGCGACGATTCGGCGAAACCGATGTGGTCCGGAACGATCAGCCGGTAACGCGCGGTCAGGTAAGGTGCAATCCGGATGAAGTTGTCCTTGTTGGCGCCGAAGCCGTGCAGCAGCAATAGCGGTTCGCCCTGGCCGCCTTCGAGGTAGGCGTAGCGCAGACCGTCCGGCAGCACGATTTCCTTGCGTACCAGCCCGGCTCTGCTGCGCTCGGCGGCGACGGCGAGGCGAGTAAACGTTTCCGGTGCCAGGTAGAGGAAGGCGATCAGTCCGCCGACGGTGACGAGGACGATGACGAGCAGGATGCGGAGGAGTCTGCGCAGCATGGGGGGCTCCTAGCGTTCCGGCGCCGGGCGCAGCCGGTATTGTTCGCGTCCTTCGGGCTCGTGGTAAACGCGGATGAGGATTTCGCCGAGCAGGCCCATGCCGATCAGTTGCACCCCCATCAGCACCAGCATCACGCCGAGCAGCAGCAATGGACGGCCGCCGATGGATTCGCCGAACAGCTTCAGCCCTGTCATATAGGCGCAGATCAAGAGGCCGGGGGTCAGCATCCAGAGCCCGGCGCCGCCGAAGAAATGCAGCGGCCGGTGCAGGTAACGCAGCATGAACTTCATCAACAGCAGATCGAGGACGACGCGGAAGGTACGGTCGATGCCGTACTTCGATACGCCCTTGGTGCGGGCGTGGTGGCGCACCGGCACTTCGAGGATTTTCGCCCCGGCCTCGAACGCCAGCACCGGGATGAAGCGGTGCAGTTCGCCGTAAAGACGGATGCGGCGGACGAGTTCGGTGCGGTAGGCTTTCAGCGCGCAGCCGTAGTCATGCAGCGTGACACCGGTGACCTTGGCGATCAGGCGGTTGGCGATCATCGACGGCAGCTTGCGGTTCACCGCCGCATCCTGCCGTGCCTTGCGCCAGCCGGAAATCATGTTGATGTCGCTGCGCGTTTGCAGCGTGTGGATCAGTTCGGGGATGTCGAGCGGGTCGTTTTGCAGGTCGCCGTCGAGGGTGACCGTATAGCGCCCTTCCACTGCGTCGAAACCGGCTTGCAGCGCCGCGGTCTGGCCGTAGTTGCGCATCAGGTAACGCGGCTTGAGCCAGGGCGTTTTTTCCGCCAGGTCGCGCAAGACGTGGGCCGATCGATCGCGCGAACCGTCGTCCACGCAGATCAGCTCGAAGCTGAAGCCCGAGGGCTGCATGGCCTCGCCGATGCGCGCAACGAGGTCGGGCAGGTTTTCTTCCTCGTTGTAGATCGGAATGACGATGGAAACGTCGCAGATGAAATCGGTCATGGTGTGTTCTTCTTGTAGGTTCGCCAGCCGTTGCGCAGCGCGAGGGCGAGGCAGGCGACGGCCAGCAGCGGATCGAGCAGAGTGTCCCAGAGATTGGGCGATTCGAGCAAGCCTCCCGCCCAGGCGGCCAGATCGATGCTGAGCAGCCAGAGCCAGAGCGGATTGCCGCGCCAGCAGAGGAACAGCGCCGGCAGCGCCAGTGCGGCGAGCAGCAGGCCCGGTTGGTAGCCGAGACGGTAGGGGTCGAAATCGGAGAGACCCAGCGCCAGCGGGTAAAAGACGGCGGCGATGGCGGCGATGCCGGCCGGGCCGCGCCAGTCGCGGGTAAAGGCCGTAGGCGCGCGGCCGAGCAGGGCGAGGGCAAGCAGTTGCAGGCTGGTGACGCTGGGGTCGCCCCACAGCGCGCGCAGCGCCATCGCCGCCGAGAGACCATCGATCGGCAGCAGCGCCAGCAGGCCGACGGCGGCGGCGATCCAGTGTCGGCGGCGGGGCAGGGCGAGGCTCAGCAGCCAGGCGGCGACGAGGGTTTGCGCCAGCAGCATCAGTGGATTCCCCCCAGCCAGTCCGGTGGGAAAGCCAGGTGCTTGATCTGCTTGCGCTGCCAGGTGTAGGCCAGATGGATCGTGCCGTTCCCTTCCTGCAACAGCGCCGGATAGGAAAACTCGTCCTCGTCCTCGCCTTGTTCGATCAACCGCGGCGACGACCAGGTTTCGCCAACGTCGCCGGAGAGGGCCAGGGCGAGGCGGGTGCGGTTGTTCTCCTGCGGGTTGTAGGCCAGCAGCAGGCGGCCGTCGTGGAGGCGCAGCAGGGCGATGCCGGCACCGGGGTTGGGCAGTTCGATGGCGCGGGCCGGGCTCCATGATTGGCCGCCGTCGTCGGTTGCGCTGGCACGGATGCGATGCAATGGCGAGGCGTCGCGCAGCAGCAGCAGCGCTCGCCGGCTGTCGAGCACGGCCGGCGCCGGTTGCAGGCTGCGCTCTGCGCCCGGCAGTCGCTGCTTGTCCGCCGGCCGGCCGGCGGCGTCGAGGCGCAGCCATTCGGGACGCTTGGCGATGAACTCGTGATACACCGGCAGCGCCAGATCGCCGTCGGCGAGGGCAACGGGCGGGCTGCGCACCAGGGTCGACAGGTTCCAGAACGGCGAGGCGATCAGGCGTTGCGACGGCGACCAGCGGACGCCGTCGTCGATAGACACGCTGTGGTTGATTGCGCTGCCGGCCCAGCCGCCGAAGCCGACGCTGACGAACCAGAGATGCAGCGCACCGGCCGGGTCGCGCCAGAGCACCGGGTTGCCCAATTTGCGTACCCGCCGGCCGCTGTCGCGCTGCACCTGTTCGCGTTGCACGATGGCCTGCGCCTCGCTCCAGACCGTGCCGTCGAAGCGGGCGAAATAGATGGCGACGTCGGCCGCGCCCTCGCGGCTGCCGGCGAACCAGGCGGCGCCGATGCGGCCGGAACCCAGTTCGGTGAGCGTCACGCTGTGGGCGGTGGCTGCCGGATTGGGCAGCATCTGCGTACGGGCTTCGGCGCTGCCGCGCAGTGGCAGATCCGCAAGCGGCGCCGGCGGCACGAAGTGCGTTGCCGGCAGCGGGCGCAGCCAGGGTGCGGCGGCGGCCAGGGCGATCAGGAACGCCAGCAGCGCCGGCCAGCGGCTTTGTGCGAGGCGGCCCAGCGCGGCGTTCACGGCAGCAGTTCCAGCACCCGCACGTGCGACATCAGCGGCTGCGGTGAGCGCTCGCGCCAGCTCGCCTCCCAATCGGCGCGCGTTGCGCCTGCGCGGGCAAAGCGGATGCCGGAGCCGGACGAGGTGAGTGCGCTGTACTCGCTCAGGAGGCGGCTGTTTCGCCCCAAGGCGGCGAGTTGTGCGTCGAGCAGCGGCTGATCTTCCGCGCGCAGGGTGATCGCGGTGCCGGCGGCGAGTTGGGTTGGGTCGAGGCTGTCGAGGCGGCTGGTCTGCCGTAGCGGACGGCCTGCACGCATCGGTAGCAGGGCCGGTTGCGGGCCGGCGAAAAGAATCACCGGCCGGTTCCGTGCCAGGTCCACCAGCGATGCCGGCAGCGCGTTGACGCCGAGGCCGGGAAAGGCCAAGCCCCAGCCGGCAGCCCACAGCGCCGCCGCGGAGACGATCAGCGCCGGTGCGCTGGCCGTCGCCCGCCACCAGATGAAGACGAAGGCGCACAGCGTTACCAGCAGCCAGGGCCAGCCCGGCAGTTGCCAACGCCACAGCAGGGCCGCCAGCGCGGCGGCGAGCAGGGCGGGCAACAGGCTGCCAGTGCGTCGTGTCCACGCCGGGACGCTGTGTTGCAGGCCGATGGAGGCGAGCAGCGCGATGGCCGGCAGCGAGCCGATCAGATAGCGTTCGAAACTGCGGATGAAAAAGAACGGCAGCAGGGTCAGCGCCAGCCAGAGGCCGAGGAAGCGTACCGCCGGTTGGCGGCGCTGCGTCCATAACGCGTGCAGCGCGACGAAGCTCCACGGCAGGGCCAGGGTGAGGATGCCGATGGCCGGGTCGATGGAGAGGTGGCTGAGCTGCCGTGCCTCGAATTCATCGGCCGTGGCGGCCGCGAGTTCGGCGCCGTAATGGCGACGCACGTAGAGGAACCAGATCGCCGGCAGGGCCAGAGCCAGGATCAGTGTGGTCAGATGGGCCAGCCAGTGGCGGAAAGGTATGCGGCGGCTGTCCTGTTCCACGATCCATAAGGCCAGCAGACCACCGCCGCAGGCGACGAGGGCAATCGGTCCCTTGGTCAACAGTGCGGCGGAGAGGCAGACGGCAGTCAGGGCCAAGAAACCGTTCGCCCTGAGCCTGTCGAAGGGCGAGGGCGCGAGAGCGGTCCTTCGCAAGAGGGGGCGGGCTTCGACAGGCTCAGTCCGAACGGAGTCGAGCCAGCGCAGGTAGCAGCAAAACGCGGCGACGGAGAGCGCGGCCACCGGCACGTCGAGCATCAGTCGGCGCGATTCCGAGGCCAGCCCGCTGATGCCGAGCAATACGCCGGCGGCGAGCAGTCCGCTCTGCCAGTTAGCGCCGAAACGCTTGCCCAGCCAGGCCGTGCAGCCGAGCAGCAGCAGCGCGAAGGCGACGGTGATGCCGCGTGCGGCCAGCAGCGAAGGACCGAAGGTCTCAAAGCTGGCGCGGCCGAGCCAGTAGAGCAGGGGCGGTTTCTTCAATCGCGGCGCGCCGTCGATGAAGGGCACCCACCAGTGATCGCCCTGCATCATTTCCAGCGGGATGCGCAGGCCGAGCAGGTATTCGTCCTTGCCGGTGAGTCCCGTCGCCGCGTCGATGCCGAGGCCGAGGACCAGGGCGGCGAAAAGGATGAACAGAATGACAATACCGTTCGGGCTGAGCCTGTCGAAGCCCGGTCGTCGCGCGGCCCGCCCTTCGACAGGCTCAGGGCGAACGGACATTCGCATCCTGGCCGATGCCGACATCGGCCAGAAACTCCGGCCCTTGCAGCATCAGTTCGCCCGAGCGTCCGGGCACTTCACCCCAGCGGATTTCGTGGCGCGGCAATTTCGCCGGATCGAGGCCGGCGCGCAGTTCGCGCAGGGAGGTTAGCGCATAGCCTTGCTGCTTCCAGCCGCGCAACAGATTTTCCAGTACCGGCGCCAGCTTGATGCCTTCCAGCTCCGCGTGCAGCGTGAACACGTGGCCGTCGCGCGGCTCGCGGGTGAGTTCGAGCAGGCGCTGGTGGACGTTGTTTTCATCGGTGCCGTCGATGCCGATCAGTTCGTCCAACGTCGGCAGCGTGGTCGGCAGTTGCGGGCAGTTGACGATCTCGGCATCCCAGACCGGAACGAAGGGATGGCTGCCGCGGCAGTCGGAGGCGTGGCTGAAGCCCATGCGCTGGGTCAGGCGCAGTGCGTGGGCATTCATCTGCCAGCCGGCGGCGCCATGCACCGTCGCTGCGCTGCCGAAGACGTTGGCGTAGCGATTTGCCGCCCGTTCCATTTCGCGCTCGGTCCACGCCATGTCGGCGTTGCGCACCTGATCCTGCCACTTGACGTGGTCCCAGCAATGGATGCCCGTTTCAAAGCCCGAGTCGCGCACGCCGCGCAGGATGTCGGCGCAGCCGCGGCCGATGTCGGGGCCGGGCAGGACCACGCCATACATCAGGGTCTTCAGGCCGTAGTGCGAGAGCACCGACGTACGCGAGACCTTTTTCATGAAGCCGGGGCGGAAGGCGCGCTTGATGGCGCGTCCGGTGTGGTCGCGGCCGAGCGAGAACAGGAAGGTCGCGTCGGCGCCGTGGCGACGCAGCAATTCGACCAGCCGCGGTACGCCGATCAGCGTGCCGCGGTAGGTGTCGACATCGATCTTGAGAGCGAGCTTGGGCATCGACGAGGATGCCTCAGTCCATCAGCTTGCGGGCTTCGGCGACGTCGTCGCGGTAGGCCTCGAAGATGCCGCGCAGGGCATCCTCGAACTTCACCTTCGGCTCCCAGCCGAGGTCGGCCATGGTGTTGGCGATCTTCGGCACGCGGTGCTGGGTGTCCTGATAGCCGGCGCCGTAGTATTCGCCGGAGGTGGTTTCGAGAACCCGGACCTTGGCCGCGGACTCGGCATATTCCGGGTACTGCTTGGCCAGGTCGAGCATCATCGTGGCCAGTTCGCGGATCGAGTAATTGTTCTGCGGGTTGCCGATGTTGTAGATCTTGCCGTTGGCAATGCCGTCCTGGTTGGCGATGATCTTCATCAGCGCGTCGATGCCGTCGCTGACGTAGGTGAAGGAGCGCTTCTGCGCGCCGCCGTCCACCAGCTTGATCGGTTCGCCGCGGACGATGTGGCCGAGGAACTGTGTGATCACGCGGGACGAGCCTTCTTTCGGTGTGTGGATCGAGTCGAGGCCGGGGCCGATCCAGTTGAAGGGGCGGAACAGCGTGTATTGCAGTCCTTCCTGCTGGCCGTAGGCGTGGATCACACGGTCCATCATCTGCTTGGCACAGGCGTAGATCCAGCGCGGCTTGTTGATCGGGCCATAGACCAGGGGCGAGTTTTCCGGGTCGAACTCGGGATCCTGGCTCATGCCATAGACCTCGGATGTCGAAGGGAAGATCACCCGCTTCTTGTACTTCACGGCCTGACGGATGATCGGCAGGTTGGCCTCGAAGTCCAGTTCGAAGACGCGCAGCGGTTCCTTGACGTAGGTGGCCGGCGTGGCGATCGCCACCAGCGGCAGGATCACGTCGCATTTCCTGACGTGGTATTCGATCCATTCCTTGTTGATGGTGATGTCGCCCTCGAAGAAATGGAAGCGCGGGCTGTTCAGCAGTTCGGCCACCCGCTCGCTGTTCATGTCCATGCCGTAAACCTCCCAGTCCGTGTTGGCGAGGATGCGCTGGGACAGGTGGTGGCCGATGAAGCCGTTTACGCCGAGGATCAGGACTTTTTTGCTCATGGTGGGCTAGGGAAGCAGTGAAATCGGGTTGCCGCCGAGGCGGTCGGGCAGTTCGGCCGGGTCGAGGGGCTGGCCGTCCAGTTCGAGGGCGCTGATTCTAACAATCCCGCCGTCTCCGCAGCGGGCGAATAGCCGGCCTTCGTGGCGGATGAGCAGCGCTTTGCCGTCGTCCTGCGGCAGATCGAGCGTCGGCAGGCACAGGGAACGGCTACCGAGTACGCGGATGCGGTGCCCGCCGAGGTCGAAAAACGCGCCGGGGTAGGGCGGGGCAACGGCGCGGATCAGGTTGTGCACCTCGGCGGCGGGACGGCTCCAATCGATGCGGCCGTCTTCCGGCCGGCGCCCGCCGAAGTACGCGCCCTGCGTCAGATTAGGCATTACGTGGGGCGCGGTGCCAGACAAAAGGCCCGGCAGCGCGGCGTCGAGCGTCATTTCGGCGGCCAGGGTGACTTTGTTGAATACTTCGCCGGCGGTATCGTCGGGCAGGATCGGCACGGCTTGCTGGGCGACGATTTCTCCCGCGTCGGGCTTTTCCACCATGCGATGCAGGCTGGCACCGGTTTCCTGCTCACCATGGATCACTGCCCAATTCACGGGTACGCGGCCGCGATACTTCGGCAACAGCGAACCATGCATGTTGTAGCCACCGCGCTTGGGGATCGCCAGCAGCGTCGATTTCAGCATCAGCCGGTAATAGAAAGAGAAGAAGAAATCCGGCGCCAGTTCGGCGATGCCTTCCGCCACTTCCGGCTGGTTGGGATCGTCCGGCGTGATGGTCGGGATGCCGTAATCGCGGGCGACGTCGGCGACGTGCTCGAACCAGATGTTTTCGTTCGGATTGTCTTCGTGGGTAACCACCAGCGCTACGTCGACGCCGTGGGCCAGCAGCACTCTCAGGCAGCGCGCACCGACGTTGTGGTAGGCGAAGACGACGGCCTTGTTCCCACGCTCGGCGCCGCTCATTCGCGGCGCTCCAGCACTGCGTCGATCAGGTAGCGGGGCCGGTGGCGCACTTGCAGATAGACACGGCCGACGTATTCGCCGAGCAGACCGATGCCGAACAGCGCCAGGCCGATCAGGAAGAACATCAATGCGAACAGGGTGAACAGCCCTTCGGCCTCCGGGCCGAGGATCAGCCGGCGCACGATCAGTAGTACGAACAGCGCGGCCGAGCCGAGCGAGACGGCGATGCCGAGCATCGAGAACCATTGCAGCGGCACCAGCGAAAAGCCGGTCATCAAATCGAAGTTGAGGCGGATCAGGCTGTACAGCGAATACTTCGACTCGCCGGCGGCGCGTTCCTCGTGTTCGACGACGACTTCGGTCGGGCGCATGGCGAAGGTGTAGGCCAGTGCCGGGATGAACGTGCTGACTTCCTTGCAACTGTTGATTGCGTCGATCACGTTGCGGCCGTAGGCGCGCAGCATGTTGCCCTGGTCGGTGATCTTGATCCGGGTGATGCGTTCGCGCAGCCGGTTCATCGCCTTCGAGGCCCAGGTACGGAACCAGTTGTCCTGGCGCTTGCGGCGGATGCTGCCGACGTAGTCGTGGCCTGCGTGCATCTTTTCGACCAGCTTGCCGATTTCTTCCGGCGGATTTTGCAGGTCGGCGTCCAGGGTGACTACGATCTGCCCGCGCGCATGTTCGAAACCGGCCATGATCGCCATGTGCTGGCCGGCGTTGGCGGCGAGCAGGATGGCGCGGGTGACGTCCGGGCGCTTCTGGAACTGCTCGCGCAGGAGGGCGGCGGAACGGTCGCGGCTGCCATCGTTGACGAAGATCACCTCGTAGGTGGTTTTCAGTACATCGAGCGCCGGATAGAGCCGGTCGAACAAGGTTTGCAGGCCGGCTTCCTCGTTGTACACCGGGATGACGATGGAGATTTCGGGTGTGGTCATAAGATGAAATTGAACTCAGTCGTTTAAACCAACTTTGCCCAAGAAACTGAAACCAGGTTTGCAATGGGCTTCAGTACTCATGATGGATTTACTTGGAGAGCAGTACTGCGCTCAGAGCGGCGCAGACGCGATCCACGTCGCTGTCCTGCATGGCCGGAAACAGGGGGAGTGTAACGGTTCGCGCGCCGACATCCTCGGCATGGGGGAACTGGCCGGGCTGGAAGCCCTGTTTGCGGTATAGGCTGAACAGGTGCAGCGGCGGGTAATGCACGCCGACGCCGATGCCGCGTTCCTTCATCGTCGCGACGAAGACGCTGCGGTCGGTACCCTTGGGCAGCAGGGGCTGGAACATGTGCCAGTTCGATTGCGTGAAGTCGGCCGGCGGCAGTTCGAGGCCGAGGGTGGAATTCAGTTGCGCGAAGTAGTGTTGCGCCAGCGCGCGGCGGCGGGCGGTGAAGGCTGCGAGCTGTTTCAGCTGGCCGAGGCCGATGGCAGCGGCGACGTCGGTCAGGTTGAACTTGCCGCCGAGCACATCGACATCCATGCCGCCGTCGGGAAAGCGCCTGACGCCCTGTAGCCGGTAGCGTTCGCAGAGTGCCGGGTCGATGTCCGCTGGCAGCACCAGTGCGCCGCCTTCGCCGGTGGTGAGGTTTTTGTTGGCATGGAAGCTGAAGGAGACGAAATCCCCGCAGCATCCGATCGCCTTGCCGCGCCAGTTGGCGCCGAAGGACTGCGCGGCGTCCTCGATCACGCGCAGTTTGTGTGCAGCGGCGATGGCGTAGAGCCGGTCGCGGTCCACCGGCAGGCCGGCGAGATCGACCGGGATGATGGCTTTGGTCCTGGCGGTGACGGCGGCTTCGACACGGTTCAGGTCGATGTTGCGAGTGGCCGGGTCGATGTCCACCAGTACCGGCGTTGCGCCGACTTCGAGGATCACGTTGGCGGTGGCGACCCAGGTCAGCGGCGTGGTGATGACTTCGTCGCCAGGGCCGATGCCGGCCAGACGCAGGGCGATTTCCAGCGTGCCGGTGCCGGAGTTGAAGGCCTTCACCGCGCGTCCTCCGCAGAGTGCCGACAGCGCGGCCTCGAAAGCCTGCACCTTGGGGCCGCTGGTGATCCAGCCCGAACGCAGCACGTTCGCCACCTCGACGATGGTGTCCTCGTCGATGGAGGGGCGGGTGAAGGGGAGGAAGGGCAGGGACATGGTCGCTCGATCAGCTGCGCGCTACCAACACCACGCCGACGATGATGAAGCCGATGCCGAGCATCTTCTGCGCAGCCAGGGCCTCGCCGAACCAGTAGTGGGCGACGGCGGCGTTGATGACGTAACCGATCGACAGCATCGGATAGGCGATGCTTACCGGCACCCGCGAGAGCGCGAGAATCCAGATCACCAGACTGAATACGTAGCAGGCCAGGCCGCCGAGGATGTAGGGCTGGAAAGCGATCTTGAGGCCGACCGGGATCACGTTGTCGAGATGGAACTCGAAGTGGCCGATGGCATTGGTACCGGCCTTTAGGCACAGTTGGGCGGCGGCGTTGAGCAGCACGCCGGCGAGGATGAGGGCGAAGGCAACCGGGCTCATTGGGGCTTCCTGACGTAAACGTTGCGTTGGTCGCGGGTGATTTCCTGCATCGGCAGGCCTTCTGCGCTGAAGGCCTCGAAGGTGCCGATGGGCATCAGGGCGAAGGCGTCGGGATCGGCCTGCCAGCGACGCTTGAATTCTTCCAGCGTCGGAATCCATTTATTCGGTTCCTGCGCGATGCCAAAGGCCATTTCGTCCTTGTGGGCCACCAGGGTGACGGTTCGCTTCAGATAGAACGGGATCGTCTGTTCGTACCACTGCACGCTGTAAAAGGGGACGCCGGGTTTCAGCAGCGGACGGATTTTTTCCGCGCTCTCATAACCGGAATAGTGGCTCGAAAGCGCATCGTAGCCGAGCAGGAAGCCGGTGCCGGCGAGCAGGCTGCCGGCGCCGAGGGCTGTCAGCGCCAGGTGTCGGCGCTGTTTCCAGGCGAATATCAGCGCGGCGCAGAGGGCGATCATCCAGAGCACGGCCGACCCACCGAGCCAGCCGGACACTTCGGCCAGCATGGCGTCGCTGTAGTCGCGGTCCCAGTTGCGGATCGTCGGCGGGACGTAGTAGATCATCGGCAGGGTAGCCAGTAGCAACAGGCTCAGGTGGACGATCAGCGCCCGGCGCGAAATCTGCGCCAGGGCGGCGCCGAGGAGCAGCGCCAGGGCCGGAAAAATCGGCAGGATGTAGGGCGGCAGCTTGGAGCTGGAAAGGCTGAAAAATCCGAACGTCGTCACCACCCAGACGGCCAGGAAACGTTCGGCGCTGAACTGTCCGGCGGTCCGCCGGCCCCAAGCCTTGAGCAGGCCGTGCAGGTAGAGCAGGGCAAACGGCAGCGCACCGACCAGATAGATGAAGACGAAATACCCGCCGGGCTGGTAGCGGCGGTGAGCGCGGGTGAGGAAGCGCTCAAAATGTTCATGAATGAAAAAGAAGTGGGGAAATTCCGGATTCGCCAACGAGACGGCGACGAACCACGGGGCGGTGATGGCTAGGAACAGCAGCAGGCCGGAAAGCGGGGCGAACCGCTTCCACGGACCGATATCGCGGTTGACGGCGGTGTAGGCGACGATAGCGAGTCCGGTCAGGACCAATGCCACCAGTCCCTTCGAGAGCACCGCGCCGGCAAGCCCGGCCCAGGCCAGCAGCATCCAGCGTCGGCCAATAGCCGGGGCGGCGGCCTGCTGCGCGAGAACGAAACCGGTCAGCGCCAGTTGCAGGAAGAACGTCAGGCCCATGTCCAGCGAGGTCAGGTGCCCCATGATGTTGTACAGCGTTGTACCGGCCAGCGCGGTACCGGCGACGATGCCGGCACGTAGCCCCCAGAGTCGGGTGCCGAGGAAGGCGGCAAGCAGGATGCCGCCGAGGCCGGTCAGCGCCGTCCACAGTCGCGCCGTCCAGTGATGTTCGCCGAACAGGCTGTAGGCGCTGGCGGTGGCCCAGTATTGAAGGGGCGGCTTTTCGAAGTACTTGATGGCGTTCAGCCGCGGCGTCAGCCAGTCGCCGGTAGCCGCCATTTCGCGCGGGATTTCGGCATAGCGGCCCTCGTCGGGGCGCAGCAGCGCGCGGTGGTCGAGGGTGCCGAACCACACGGCGAGGAGCGCTGCCACCAGCACGACAGCCTTCCAGTCGAAACGGGGCCGGTTCAAGGCGCTGCCTCCACGATCAGTACTGCCAGCGGGTTGCGCCCTTCAGCCAGCAGCACGTTGTAAGTGCGGCAGGCGGCGCCGGTGTCCATCACTTCGACGGCGATGCGGGCTTCGATCAGCGGCCGCAGCAGTGCCGGGCTGGGAAAGCGCTGGCGTTCGCCGGTGCCCAGCAGCAGCACGTCGCACTGGCGCGCGGCGAGCGGCGCGAGCAGTTCTGCCGAGAGCGCTGCGGCCGAGGCCGCCGGCCAGTCGGTGTCGATGCGGTTGCGCTCGACGATCAGGCTGCGCTCGTAGCGCCGGCCATTGACGGCGACATATCCTGCGCCGTAGCCGGTGACGGTATTCACGCCGGGATTCAGGTCGGAATTCAGTTTCATGCGTCGGTCGGTCGGCGGGGCGTTTCCTTGGGCAGGCAAACAAAAAGCGCCGCAAGGTTTGATTGCGGCGCATCAAGAACGGTAACATTATAACTTTGCCCGGCACGCTGCTCCCTTCGCGCCCACTCAGCCGCACGGCACATTGCGGCGGTTCCGGCGTCCGGCCGCTCCCCCTGTTCGAGGTTTTTCATGCAACCCATCCTGAAATCCGCCAAGCTCGCCAACGTCTGCTATGACATCCGCGGTCCGGTGCTGGCGCGGGCGAAACAGATGGAGGAGGAGGGGCACCGGGTGATCAAGTTGAACATCGGCAACCTGGCGCCGTTCGGTTTCGAGGCGCCGGAGGAGATCGTCCAGGATGTGATCCGCAACCTGCCGGACGCGTCGGGCTATTCCGACTCCAAGGGTTTGTTTGCCGCGCGCAAGGCGATCATGCACTACACGCAGCAGAAGAAGATCGCCGGCGTCGGCATTGAGGACATCTACATCGGCAACGGCGCTTCGGAGCTGATCGTGATGGCGATGCAGGCCCTGCTCAATCCGGGCGACGAGGTACTGGTGCCGACGCCCGACTATCCGCTGTGGACCGCTGCGGTGACCCTCGGCAGCGGTACGCCGCGCCATTATCTGTGCGACGAAGGCGCCGGTTGGCTGCCCGATCTGGCCGATATCCGCGCCAAGATCACCGCCAACACCCGTGCCATCGTCTTGATCAATCCGAACAATCCGACCGGTGCGCTGTATCCCGACGATCTGTTGCAGGAAATCGTCGAGATCGCCCGCACCCACGACCTGATTGTCTTCGCCGACGAGATCTACGACAAGGTGCTCTACGACGGCAACACGCATACCTCGATCGCCTCGCTGGCGGACGACGTGCTGTTCGTCACCCTCAACGGCTTGTCGAAGAACTATCGCGCCTGCGGTTTCCGCTCCGGCTGGATGGTGGTCTCGGGTGAAAAGCGCCACGCCCAGGACTACATCGACGGCCTCAACATCCTCGCCTCGATGCGCCTGTGTTCCAACGTGCCGGGCCAGTTCGCGATCCAGACGGCGCTCGGCGGTTATCAGAGCATCAACGACCTGGTGGCGCCGGGCGGACGGCTGGCGCGTCAGCGCGACACCGCCTACGATTTGCTGACGGCGATTCCCGGCGTCAGCTGCGTCAAGCCGAAGGCCGCGCTGTATCTGTTCCCGCGGCTCGATCCGAAGCTCTACCCGATCGGCGACGACCAGCAGTTCATCCTCGAACTGCTCGAAGCCGAGCGTGTCCTGTTGGTGCAGGGCAGCGGCTTCAATTGGCCGCACCCCGATCATTTTCGCGTCGTCTTCCTGCCCCACGAGGACGATCTGCGCGAATCGATCAGCCGCATCGCGCGCTTTCTCGACCATTACCGCAAGCGTCACGGAACCTGACTTTTTACCCCCACTAAACTTATGAAACCCATCAACGTAGGCCTTCTCGGCATCGGCACCGTCGGCGGCGGCACCTTCACCGTCCTTAAACGCAACGAAGCGGAAATCGCCCGCCGCGCCGGTCGGCCGATCCGCATTTCGGTGGTCGCCGACAAGAACCTCGAACTGGCGAAGCAGGTCACCGCAGGCGGCGTTCGCCTGACCGACGACGCCTTTTCGGTGGTCACCGATCCGGACGTGGATATCGTCGTCGAGCTGATCGGCGGCTACGGCATCGCTAAGGAACTGGTGCTGAAAGCCATCGAGCACGGCAAGCATGTGGTTACCGCCAACAAGGCGCTGCTCGCCGTGCATGGCACCGAGATATTCGCCGCGGCGCAGAAAAAGGGCGTCATGGTTGGCTTCGAGGCCGCCGTGGCCGGCGGCATTCCGATTATCAAGGCGGTACGCGAGGGGCTCGCGGCCAACCGCATCCAGTGGATCGCCGGAATCATCAACGGCACCACTAATTTCATCCTCTCGGAAATGCGCGACAAGGGTCTGCCCTTCGCCGATGTGCTGAAGGAAGCGCAGCGTCTGGGCTATGCCGAAGCCGACCCGACCTTCGACGTCGAAGGCGTCGATGCCGCGCACAAGATCACCCTGCTGTCGGCGCTGGCCTTCGGTACTCCGGTGCAGTTCAAGAGCGCCTACATCGAAGGCATCAGCAGGCTGGAAGCCGCTGACATAAAGTACGCGGAACAGCTGGGCTATCGCATCAAGCTGCTGGGCATTACCCGGCGCAAGGAAAAAGGCATCGAGCTGCGCGTGCATCCGACGTTGATTCCTGCCCGGCGGCTGATCGCCAATGTCGAAGGAGCGATGAACGCCGTGCTGGTACAGGCCGACGCGGTTGGTTCCACGCTCTACTACGGCAAGGGCGCCGGCGCCGAGCCGACCGCCAGCGCGGTGATCGCCGACCTGGTGGATGTCACCCGGATGCATACCGCCGACCCGGAAAATCGCGTGCCGCATCTGGCCTTTCAGCCCGACCAGCTTGCCGATACGCCGATCCTGCCGATGGCCGAGGTGGAAACTGCCTACTATCTGCGCCTGCGGGTCGAGGACAAGGCCGGTGTGCTGGCCGATGTCACCCGCATCCTCGCCGACCAGTCGATTTCGATCGATGCGCTGCTACAGCGGGAACCTGCCGAGGGCGAGGCGCAGACCGACATCATCATCCTTACTCACGTCTGCATCGAACGGCAGGCCGACGCGGCGATCGCCCGGATCGAGGCCTTGCCGGCGGTGAAGGGCAAGGTCACGCGGTTGCGCCTGGAACAGCTGAACGGCTGATTGCCGGCCAGACCGCGCCATGCACGAGCTGCTTGCCGCCTTCGTCCACAGTGTCGGCCCGGCGATCGAAGGGGTCGGCATCCTGGTGGTGACCTGGGGTGCCCTCGAAGGCACCGTGCGCCTGGTATCGCGCGCGGTTGGCGCGCTCCGCGGGCAAATCCTGCCGCCGCTGGAAGAGGTACGCGCCGGGATCGGCGAGAAGATGGCCCTCGGCCTTGATTTCTTCCTCGCCGGCGACATCATCCAGACCATCGTGATTCCCAGCATCGAGTCGCTGGCCATGCTCGGCGGCATCGTCGCGATCCGCACCGTGCTGTCGTATTTCCTCAGCCGCGACCTGAAGGAATTGAAGGGCTGAACGGTTTTCCGCGACTGAGCTGGGCCGGATCGGACGCAGTTTGATTGGGGGGAGCGTGCAACAAAACCGGGCGGCATTGCCGTTGATGTATTGCGGGATCGTCCTGGCGGCGATTGCCGTCTACGGCGGCTATCTCGACGGCCCGTTGTTCTTCGACGATTTCGGCACAGTCGATGTCGATTCCCCTGTGTATTCGAGCGTTGCGAATGCGCTGAGCCTGCGCTGGCTTCCGTATGCGTCAATGCAGTGGACGCGGGCGGCATTCGCCGAGCCTCTGGTCTGGCTGCGTGCGGGGAATTTGCTGCTCCATGCAGCGACGGGTTGTGTGTTGTTCACCTTCCTGCGCCGCCTGTTCGCCGCAGTCTGCGCGCCGCTTCCGCACAGCGGGCCGAGCGGCCCGCTTGCCCTGCACTGGATCGCTTTCGGTGGGACGCTGTTGTTTGTCCTGCACCCGGCGGCGACCTATGGCGTCGCCTATCTGGTGCAGCGCGCCGGCCTGATGGCGACGCTGTTTGCGCTGCTCACCTGGTGGTCGTTTGTCGAAGGCATGCTGCGCAACAGCCGCCCCTGGATGATCGGATCGGCGCTGGCTTATCTTTTGTCGGTGCTGGCAAAGGAGCATGCGCTGCTGGTGCCGCTGGGTTCGCTGGCCCTGCTGGTGCTGCTGCGCGATCCGAAGAAAAAAGCGTCCCGGCTCGTCTGGCTGCCGGCGGCGCTCTACGTCCTGATTGCCGGCCTGATCCTCTACCAGTTCAAGGTCGGCCACATCATCGGCGTCGGCGGTATCGCCGGGCAGGCCTACGAGCCGAATGCCAAAGTGATGCTTGCGGACCTGGGCATCGCCGCAGCGGACCGCTATTTCCTGTCGGTGCTGACTCAAAGCACCCTGTTCTTCAAATATCTTCTGTTGTGGCTGTTGCCGAACCCGTCGTGGATGTCGGTCGCCATGGAAGCGGACTTCGCCCGAAGCTATTTCGCCTGGCCGTACGCGCTCGGCCCGTTTTTGTTCGTGGCCTATGCCGCGTTTGCGCTCCGTCTGCTGTTCCGGCGCGGGCGGGCCGGTCTGCTTGGCTTTGCGCTGATCATGCCGGCGGCGCTGTTTCTGATCGAGCTGTCCACGGTGCGCATCCAGGAAATTTTTGTTCTCTACCGCAGCTATCTCTGGATGCCGTGCATCGGCTGCGCGCTGCCTTACCTGCTGGAGCGGGTTGAGGCGCGCCGGGCACTGGCGGCAATGACCGCAGTGGTTCTCTTGTTATCGGGGTTTTCGCTCAATCGCATGAACGTATTCGCGGAGACGCTGCGGTTGTGGGACGAGGCGCTGCAATTGGCCGGGGACACCCGAAACAGGAGAAGCCTGGGCCGCATCTATCACAACCGTGGACTGGCCTATCTGAATCGCGCTCGATATGACGAGGCGCTCGCCGATTTCAACAATGCGATACGTCTTGCGCCCGGTTTGAGCAACATCTACAACGACCGGGCGGTGGTGTTCCTGGAAACCAAGCGCTATCGCGAGGCACTCGCCGACTACGACTTTGCGATCATGCTGGCCCCGACCAATGCACTGCATTATCTGGGGCGTGCGCGCACCAACGAGGCGCTCGGGCGTAACGAGGATGCACGGCGGGATCTGATGTACAGCTGTCGTTTTGGAAACATGCAGGCCTGCGCCGAAATGTCTGCGCGCTGACGGTGGGGGAACTGATTGGGATTGTGCGCGCCGAGGCGCCAATCATCCCCGCTCTTGGTGGCCTTCGACCGCGCGCATTTTCAGCCATGCGCACTAGCTGCGAGGTTGTCCGGCGGGGGCGCTATCTGTTTTCCTCACATATAGTTCAAACTCCGCCAATGGGACCGGCCGGCTATAAAGATAGCCCTGATAGGCTTGACAGCCCAAGCTTGTCAAGCAATCGCACTGCGTTTCCGTTTCGACCCCTTCGGCAATGACGTCCAGGCCAAGGCTTTCTGCGAGCGCCACGATGGTTCTGGCGATGGCTGCGTCATTGGGGTCGGTGAGAATGTCGCGGACGAAGGAGCGATCGATCTTTAATTGATCAAGCGGCATCCGCTTCAGGTAGGACAGCGATGAATAGCCGGTGCCGAAGTCGTCTAGCGAGAAGCCGACGCCCTTGGCTTTCAGTCTGGTCATTTTTGCGATCATGTCTTCCACCTTTTCCACGAGTAGGCTCTCGGTCAATTCGATTTTCAGCCGTTGCGGATTGGCGCCGGTGGTCTGGAGTATCGCCAGTACCTGATCGACAAAATCGTCTTGATGGAACTGGCGTGCGCTGACGTTGACCGCCACAACGAGATGGGCCAGCGCTGGCTGTGCCGCCCATAGAGCTAACTGCGTGCAGGCGGTTTCCAGCGCCCATTGCCCCATGGGCAGGATCAGTCCGGTTTCCTCGGCCAGGGGGATGAACTCGACGGGCGACAAGAGGCCGCGCTGAGGATGCTGCCAGCGCATCAGCACTTCGGCTCCCGTTACGCGGCCTGCGCCTGCAACCTGGGCCTGGTAGTGGAACAGGAACTGCTTTTCTTCGAGCGCGCGGCGTAAGCCGCTCTCCAAGGCCGCGCGTTCCTTTACGGAAATTTCCAGGCTGGGATCGAAGAAGCGGATCAGATTGCGGCCGGACGTCTTGGCGTTGTACATGGCGAGATCGGCCTGCTTCATCAAGTCGTCGATGCTGGCCTGGTCGCCCTTGAACAGGGTGATGCCGATGCTCGCCGTGCCGTGGTGGCTCACCTCGCCAAGTTGATAGGTTTGGTTGAGGGCAGCGAGAATTTTTTCAGCCACGGTTTCAGCGCTGTTGGCGGCCATCTGTTCGTCATTGCTCAGACCGGCCAATATCAACACGAATTCGTCTCCGCCCAAGCGGGCTACGGTATCGCCTTCGCGCACGCCATGTGCCAGGCGTTGCGCAATTTGTTTCAACAACTGGTCGCCGACGTGATGGCCAAGGGAATCGTTGAGGGTCTTGAAGTTGTCCAGGTCGATAAACAGCAGCGCGCCATAAGCGTCGCTGCGAGTGCCGGCCGTTATGGCTTGCCTTAAGCGGTCAAGAAGCAGCGTCCGGTTGGGAAGGGCAGTGAGCTGGTCGAAGAAGGCCAGTTGGTTGATTTTTTCTTCCGCCCGTTTGCGCTCGCTAATGTCGGTATGCATGCTGATGTAATTAGTGACGCTGCCGCCAGGAGCCTTAACCGTCGATATCGTCAGCCATTTTGGGTAAACCTCGCCATTCTTGCGCCGGTCCCAAATCTCTCCTTGCCAGCCGCCGGTGCGTTGGATGGCATCCCACATGTCACGGAAGAAATCGGCGTTGTGGCGACCGGATTTGAACAGGCGTGGCGTCTGCCCCACCAGTTCCTCGGGCGTGTAGCCCGTGCTTGCGCAGAAGGCTCGATTGGCGCGCAGGATGGTGCTATTGGCGTCGGTAACAATGATGCCTTCCTGCGAATCGAAAGCGGCAGCGGCAATCCGAAGGTCGGTTTCGGCGCGCCTGCGCTTGATCAGCCACCATGCGCAGGCCGCGAGTACCAGCGCGAAAATCATCGAGGTATAGGCCATGATGGCATTGGTGTCGGCATAGACTTCGGCCTGGTCAATCTTGGCGACGAGATACCAGGGCGTGTTGGCTACTTTTATGCCGTAGCCTAAAGAGGGGATACCACGGTAGTCCTGGCCTTCGAAAAAACCGTTCCCTTCCTTGATTACGCGCGGGGCGATGAGCTGCGGCATCGCCAGGGAGCGCCGCAACTGCAATGGGCCGGCTTGGCTGTGCCGGAGCTGGTTGATGAAGACCACCTCTTTGTCCTCGCGGCGCACGAGCAGGGTTTCCGCCGATTCGCTGATGCCTGGCCAGGTTTGCAGCAGAGGAAACAGCATTTCGCCTGGATCGAGGCTCAGGTGCAGCACCGCCAGGATATGGGTTCCATCGGTATCGGATACCGGATAGAAAAGCCCGGCATCCGTAGCACTGCGGCTTCCGACTTCGCTGGCATGGATGTCTTCTATGAGCGGCTTGGCGGACTTGGCGCAGGCCAGTGCCTGCGCACGAATGGCCGGCAGATCCGGGTGGTGGTTGGTAGTCAGCAGCAGTGCGCCGTCATCCGGGGAATGCAGGCTCAAATCGAGATAACGCGTTTCGCCCACGAACTTTAACTGCAACAACACTCGCTGTTCCAGCTTCTGGTCGCGTCTGCCGCCGACGAGCCATTGCCGCAAGTCGCTGACGAAGAACTGGGTCAGGATCAGTTGTGCGTCATCGATACGTTGTGACTGCCATTGTTCGATCTGGCCGGCCTTCAGCTTGCTGATGGCTTCGAGGCTCTGGGCGACATTGTGCTTGACGGCATTCTTGGCGGAGAGGTAAGCGTAAGTACGTACCCCGGCCAGGACTAGAGCCAAGGCCAATAAAGGCAATATCACGGATATCCAAAAGTCTTTCGAGGGCCTGGCGATCATGGCGAATATTATGCGGTAGCTTTGCTAGGAGGTTTGAGCTGAAGCGGCTGATGTTGTCTTCTCAGCTTCATTCTTCACGCCCCGCCAGCGCCAGCGCCTGCGCCAGTTCCACCGCCGACTTCACGCCCATTTTCTCGAACACCCGCGCCCGGTGGACTTCCACGGTGCGCATGGCGATGTTGAGTTCGGCGGCGATCACCTTGTTCAGCTTACCGGCCAGGATCGCGTCCATCACCTCGCGTTCGCGGCCGGTCAGCGAATGCACCCGCTCCCGCACGGTCAGCCGCGAGGCTTCGCGGCGGCTGAGTTCGGTATCGAGCGCCAGTGCTTCCTGTACGCGGTCGGCCAGCCGGTTGTCATGGCAGGGCTTTTCGATGAAGTCGAAGGCTCCATTTTTCAGCGCCGCGACAGCCTGCGGGATGTCGCCGTGGCCGGTGAGAAAAAGCGTCGGCATGCGGCAGCCGAGCGCCCGCAAGCGGTCGAAGAGTTCCGGGCCGCTCATCGCTTCCATGCGGATGTCCAGTACCAGGCAGCCGCGCATTTCGGAATCGTAGTCGGCCAGGAAGGCTTCCGCCGAGGGCCAGCTTCGCGAGGCGATGCCGCGCGAGCGCAGCAGCCAGGAAAGCGCATCGCGGATGGCCTCGTCGTCGTCGACCAGATGTACGGTGCTCATGCGACGGCCACCGGCAGGGTGACATGAAAGATGCTGCCGCCTCCGGGGTTCGGCTCATGCCAGAGGCGCCCCTGGTGGCCTTCGACCACCGAGCGGCAGATGTTGAGGCCCATGCCCATGCCTTCGGGCTTGGTGGTGAACAGCGGTTCGAACAGCTGTCCGGCGGTTTCGGGCCGGATGCCGGTGCCCTGGTCGGCGATGCGCAGATGGATGCCGCTGTCTTCGGCTGCCGCTTCGACGTGCAGGATGCGGCGTGGCCCCGGTTGGTCGCGCATCGCATCCATGCCGTTGCGGATCAGGTTGAGCAGCGCCTGGGAGAGCAACACCCGGTCGCCGGTGAGCACGGGCAGGTCGCCGGCGATGCGGCGCTCGATGCGGATGCCGCGGCTGCGCGCATCCGCTTCGACGAAGCCGAGAACTTCGCCGAGCAGTACTTCGAGGTCGAGCGGTTCTGCTTTCGGCTCGGCGCGGCGAACGAATTCGTAAATCCGGCGGATGATGCGTCCGGCGCGTTGCGCCTGTTCGGCGCTTTTCGCCAGCACCGCCCCGATTTCCTTCAAATCGCCTTCGCCCGAAGCGATCAGGTTGAGGCAGCCGGTGTTGTAGCTGGCGATGGCGGCCAGCGGCTGGTTCAGTTCGTGGGCCAGGCTCGATGCCATCTCGCCCATGGTCACCAGCCGCGCCGTGGTTTGCAGGCGCTCCTGTTGCTGACGAGCCAGTTCCTCGGCCTTTTTTTGTTCGCTGACGTCGATGATTGAGCTCATCCAGCCGACATGGCGGCCGTTGGCGTCGATCAGCGGGGCTTCGTGGATCAGTGCGGTGAACGCCTCGCCGCTGCGCCGCTTGAAGCGGATTTCGAAGCCCTGGGTCGGCCCCTCGCCGGCAAGGATGCGGTCGTGCAGCGCTCGGGTGGCCTCCAGGTCCTCGTCCATCCAGTAGGGCATAGGCGGCGCTTGGCCAACCAATTCCGCCTCGGACCAGCCCACCATGCGGCAGAAGGCCGGGTTTACGTAGGTGATGCGGCCCTCCAGGTCGCGGGCGCGCAGGCCGGTCTGCACCGAATCCTCCATGGCCTTGCGGAACGCGTGTTCCTGACGTAGCGCATGTTCGGCGGCCAGCCGCTGGCGTTCCTGGCGGCGCAGTGCCCACAGGCTCCACAGCACCGTCAACGCAAGTAGCACCAGCGCCGCGGAAAGCAGCGGGCCGACCGGAGGCAGCGGTGAACGGTAGGGCGTCGCCCGCAGATAGAGGCCGCTGCCCGGAGGATCGAAGGCCATCTGGTAGCTGCTTTCCTCGTTCGGCGCGGCGACCTGGGAGCGGGCGGCCAGTTCGCGGCCCCCGGCGTTGACGATGACGATGCGGTAGCGTTCCACCAGCCACCAGGGCAGCGATTTTTCCAGCAGTTGCTGGAGCGAATAGGAGGCGACCAGCGTGCCGCTGAATCCGCCGCGATGAAATACCGGCACATAGACGTCGACCCACCACCCGGTGTTTTCGTAGGCCGCGCCGTAAATGGCTTTGCCTCGGGTGTGGGCGAGGCGCAGGTAGGCATCCGGCGTCACCGTTGTGTCGGCTTCTGGATAGGCCAGCCGCAACTGACCCGTTCGGTCGAGCCAGCGCACCCGACGCAGGCCGCCGTCGAGTACCGAACGCGCCGCTGCGGCGAAGCTGTTACGGTCGGAGACTTGGCGTGGACTGAACTGACCGAGCAGTTCGGCGTTGTGGGTGAGTTGGAACTGGAGATCCTGTTCCAGCCAGAGCATGTCGCTGATCAGCGTCATGCGCTGATTTTCCGCCTCGGAACGGTTGTACAGCCAGAGCAGCAGGCTTACGGCGGCGATGAAGAACACGAAGGACAGGCGTGGCAGCAGCCATAGCCAGCGGGGAGAGGGCAGGGAGGGCAGCGGTGTACCGACGGGCATGGCCGGATGTTACCGCGGTGCGGGCCCTCCCCGGGGTTGCGGAAATCCACAATGGCGGCCGACGCGTGCGGCGGACAGAATGCGCCCATGCCAAAAAGGCAGACATCCGGAGGAGGATTCCATGAAGCTGCGCCATTTCGCCCCTATTGCCGTGGCCCTGTCGTTCGCTGCGGCGTCCTTGCTGGCTTCTGCCCAGCAACCCATCGTGATCAAGTTCAGCCATGTCGTTGCGGTCGATACGCCGAAAGGCAAGGCGGCCGAATACTTCAAGAAGGTCGCCGAAGAGAAGACCAAGGGCCGGGTCAAGGTCGAGGTCTACCCCAACAGTCAGTTGTACAAGGACAAAGAGGAGATGGAAGCGCTACAGCTCGGTTCGGTACAGATGCTCGCTCCGTCGCTGGCCAAATTCGGCCCGCTGGGGGCCCGGGAGTTCGAGGCCTTCGACCTGCCCTTCATCTTCGATGACTACGCGTCCCTGCATCGGGTGACCGAAGGGCCGGTCGGCCGGGCCATGTTGGGCCGTCTGGAAAGCAAGGGCATCACCGGTCTGGCCTTCTGGGACAATGGTTTCAAGGTGATGAGCGCCAACAAGCCGCTCAAGCAGCCGGCGGATTTCCGCGGTCTGAAGATGCGCATCCAGTCGTCCAAGGTGCTTGATTCCGAAATGCGGGCGCTTGGCGCCACGCCGCAGGTGATGGCCTTCTCCGAGGTTTACCAGGCCTTGCAGACGGGGGTGGTCGACGGCACCGAAAATCCGCCCTCGAACTTCTACACGCAGAAAATGCATGAGGTGCAGAAATACCTGACCCTCTCCGACCACGGCTACCTGGGCTATGCGGTGATCGTAAACAAGAAGTTCTGGGATGGCCTGCCGACGGATATTCGCGAACAGCTCGGCGTGGCGATGAAAGAGTCCACCCGTTACGCCAACGCCATCGCCGCGACGGAAAATGCGGCGGCGCTGGAAGCCGTCAAGAAATCCGGCAAGACCCAGATTCTCAGCCTCACCCCCGCGGAGAAGAGCGCTTGGCGCGCGGCACTGGTCAAGGTGCACAAAGATCAGGAAGGGCGTATCGGCAAGGATCTGCTGCAGTCGATCTACAAGGAAACCGGCTTCAATCCGGCCAAACCCTGAACGCTGTGACAACCCGTCGCGCAGGCCACGTTGGGGCTGCGCGACACCCCCGATTCCGAGGAGGGCTGCATGCTCAAAGTGCTCGATCATCTTGAGGAGTGGCTGATCGCCACCCTCATGGCGGCCGCCACGACGTTGATCTTCGTCGCGGTGGTCCATCGCTACCTGTCCGGCCTTCCGTGGCCGGCGATGCAGGACGCCCTGCTCGAAATCAATATTTCCTGGGCACAGGAACTGTGTATCTACATGTTCGTCTGGATGGCCAAGTTCGGTGCCGCTTACGGCGTGCGTACCGGCATCCACGTCGGTGTCGACGTGCTGATCAACCGTCTGGCGCCTGGCGTACGTGGCAAGTTCATTGTTTTCGGGCTGCTCGCCGGCGCCTTGTTTACCGGCACGGTGGCTTACCTTGGCGCGCATTTCGTTTGGGAAAACGGCGCCCACTATGCGTTCTATCGTGCCGTTGGTGTCGATACGGAAGCGCTTGGCCTGTTCGAAGGTCCGACCACTCCCGATCTGGAATGGCCGACCTGGATGGTCTATTGCGCGATTCCGCTCGGTTCCTCGCTCATGTGCTTTCGCTTCCTGCAAGTCGCATGGAGCTTCATCCGCACCGGCGAACTGCCCCACCACGACCACGGTCATGTCGAAGGCATCGAGGATGAAGGCGACGAAAGCATCATCCCGTACAACCTCGACGACAACCTGCATCCGCGCAGCACCGGCAAGGGAGATCGCTCATGAATACGCTGATCATCTTCGGTCTGCTGCTGACGCTGATGCTGACGGGCATGCCGATTTCGATTTCGCTCGGCCTCACGGTGCTGACCTTCCTGTTCACCATGACCGATGTGCCGATCGCATCCGTGGCTCTGAAGCTATTCACCGGCATCGAGAAGTTCGAGATCATGGCGATTCCATTCTTCATTCTCGCCGGCAATTTCCTGACCCACGGCGGCGTGGCGAAACGCATGATCCGCTTCGCCACGGCGATGGTCGGCCACTGGCACGGCGGCCTGGGACTCGCCGGCGTGGTGGCCTGCGCGCTGTTTGCGGCGATTTCGGGTTCAAGCCCGGCGACGGTGGTGGCCATCGGCTCGATCCTGCTGCCGGCGATGGTCAAAGCGGGTTTTCCGACGCGTTTCGGCGCCGGCGTCATCACCACCTCGGGCGCGCTCGGCATCCTGATTCCGCCGTCCATCGTCATGGTGATGTTTGCAGTGGCCACCAACACCTCCGTCGGCGCCCTGTTCATGGCCGGTGTGGTGCCGGGGCTGGTGCTGGCCTTCCTGCTCGGGGCGACCACCTGGTGGCGCGCACGCAAGAACGGCTATCCGCGTCAGCCGAGAGCGAGCTGGAAGGTGCGCTTCGGCGCACTGAAGGATTCGTTCTGGGGCCTGTTCCTGATCGTGGTGGTGATGGGCGGCATCTACACCGGGATCTTCACCCCCACCGAAGCGGCGGCCATGGCGGCAGTGTATGCCTTCATCGTCGCCATCTTCGTCTACAAAGACATGCCCCTGTCCCGCGTACCCAAGGTGCTGCTGGACTCGGCAAACATGTCGGCGATGCTGCTCTACATCATCACCAACGCGGTGCTGTTTTCCTTCATCATGGCCAATGAGAACATCCCGCAGCTGCTGGCGCAGTGGCTGCTCGACATGGGACTCGGTCCGATCAGCTTCCTGCTGGCGGTGAACCTGCTGCTGCTGATGGCGGGGAATGTGATGGAGCCGTCGTCGATCGTCCTCATCATGGCGCCGATCCTGTTCCCCGTGGCCCAGAAGCTGGGCATCGATCCGGTGCACTTCGGCATCATGATGACCGTGAATATGGAAGTGGGCATGTGCCATCCGCCCGTCGGTCTAAACCTCTATGTGGCTTCGGGAATCACCAAAATGGGCATCACCGAACTGACCGTGGCGGTCTGGCCCTGGCTGTTAACTATGCTCGGGTTCCTGCTGCTGGTGACCTACTGGCCGCCGCTGTCGCTGGCGCTGCCGCGGGCGCTGGGGATGGTGATGTAGGCGGCCAACCCACCACACCGGCCCTGCGGGGCCGGTGTGGCGGAGCAGCGCTTTCCGGAAGTATTATGCCGACATGAGACAGGTGTATTTCATCGTTTGCGGATTGCTTGGCGCGGTGGGCATGGCCTTCGGCCAGACGGCGGCGATGTTTTTCCCCGGCCCCGGTTTCGACTGCTGGATAGGCAGCGACGGCAGCCCCTACTACACGCATTACATCCGCTGTATGGCCGACCGGGATATTCCCCACGAACCGGTGACGGAGAATCGGGTGGAAAGTTTGATGGAGTCCCTGCACCAGGAGTTGCATGGCGGTTCCGGGGCGTCCACAGAGCGGCTGTTCAAGTCGAACATCGAACTGGTGAAGGAAGGCGGTGGAATCTGGAATATCCGCATCCATTCCTATCCGGCCGACTGGTCGTGGAACGAGCGGATGCCGGAACAACTGGTACGTTCAGTGCTCTGTCCGAGCGACGCGGCCTGCCCGGTGATGATCCGCAAGTATTAGGCGCCGGCAGGACGGGCACCCCGAGGCCTGCCGACGGGGCCGCTATAATGCCGGCCTCTTTCGGGAACCCATACCATGCGTTACATCTCCACCCGCGGGAATGCTCCCGCTGAGTTCTTTTGCGATATTTTGCTCGGCGGCCTTGCCCCGGATGGCGGCTTGTATCTGCCCGAGACCTATCCCCGGATCGACGCCGCCGAACTGAGCCGCTGGCGCGGTTTGTCCTACGCTGACCTGGCTTTTGCGGTGCTGTCCAAGTTCATCACCGACATCCCCGCCGCCGATCTGAAGGCCATCGTCGATCGAACCTACACGGCGCAGGTCTATCGCCATGCCCGCCCGGGCCGCAGTGCGGCAGACATCACCCCGCTGACTACGCTTGAGCCCGGCCTGCACCTGCTGGAACTGTCCAACGGTCCGACGCTGGCCTTCAAGGACATGGCCATGCAACTCCTCGGCAACCTGTTCGAATACGTGCTGGACAAGCGCGGCGAGACTATCAACATCCTCGGTGCCACCTCAGGCGACACGGGTTCGGCGGCCGAGTACGCGATGCGCGGCAAGCACAACGTCAAAGTCTTTATGCTTTCGCCGGAAGGCAAGATGAGCGCCTTCCAGCGCGCCCAGATGTATTCGCTAGAGGATGCGAACATCTACAACATTGCCGTGCGCGGCATGTTCGACGATGCCCAGGACATCGTCAAGGCCGTCTCGAACGATGCCGCTTTCAAGGCGAAATACAAGATCGGCGCGGTGAATTCGATCAACTGGGCGCGGGTGGCGGCGCAGATCGTGTATTACTTCAAGGGTTATTTCGAGGCGACCACGTCCAACGACCAGCAGGTCGCCTTCAGTGTGCCGTCGGGCAACTTCGGCAACATCTGCGCCGGCCACATTGCCCGCCAGATGGGGCTGCCCATCGCCCGCCTGGTGTTGGCCACCAACGAAAACGACGTGCTCGACGAGTTCTTCAAAAGCGGCGTCTATCGCCCGCGCAAGACCGCCGAAACCCGTGTCACTTCCAGCCCTTCTATGGACATTTCCAAGGCGTCGAACTTTGAGCGCTTTGTTTTCGATCTGGTCGGGCGCGACCCGGCGGTGGTCGCCGAGCTGTGGCGGCAGGTGGATGCCGGCGACAGCTTCGATCTGCGCGGCACGCCGTATTGGGCGAGCCTGCCCGGATTCGGTTTTGTCTCAGGCCGCAGCACCCATGCCGACCGGCTGGCAACTATCCGCCGCGTCTGGGAGACGTACGGCACCATGGTCGACACCCATACCGCCGATGGCCTAAAAGTGGCGTTGGAGCAGCGCCAGGCCGGGGTGCCGATGGTGGTGCTGGAAACCGCTCAGCCGGTGAAATTCGCCGAAACCATCCGCGAAGCGCTCGGCCGGGATCCGCTGCGGCCGGCAGATTTCGAAGGGATCGAAAACCTGCCGCAACGCGTGGCTGTGATGGCGGCCGATGCGGATGCAGTCAAGGCGTTTGTTGCCGAGCGTTGTTAGAGAATCGGCGCCATCGAAAAAGCCCGCTTCGGCGGGCTTTTCATTTTGTGTACCGCTACAGGTAGATGACCGCCGGGAATACGGTCACGGCGAGTACCAGCACCAGCCATTCGAGGTTGAGGCGGGCGAGCATGCCGGTGAAATGCAGAACCAGGATAACGATTGCGGCAACGTAGTAGAGGACGAATAGCATCTTGTGGGCTCCCTGGTGGCGGTAGTTTCGTTGTCAGCGCGGATGATAACTCAAGCCGCCTTGGGTTTCGCCTTCGACAAACGCTCCACCAGGCGGCCAAGGTTGCCCAGCGAGAGCAGGTGTGCGTCGATCAGCGCCAGCCAGCCCTTGCGGAACAACTCGTCGATAACGTCCTTGTCCAGGGCGCGCAGCTTGGGTTCGCTGACCACCGAAAATCCGCTCAGCTGATAGGCGGCGCCGGCAGTCAGTTCCGCGCGCGCCGAAACCTCGTTGAGCAGGTCGAGTTCCAGCAGGCGTTTCATGAAATCGCGGGTGCGCTGCGCTTCGGCCTGGAAGTCGCGCAGGAAGGCAATCGCGTTGTTCAGGTATGGCGTCGGTTCGCCTTCATGAGTGAACAGCGCTTCGCCTTCCTTGGCGCCGACGGCCGGATGGCCCTCGTCAAGACAGACCACGAACTGTTCCTGGTCGGCGCTGGCGAGAACGAAGGGATAGCGGCGGATGAAGGCCGGCACGTAGCGTGCGTCCCATTTGCCATCGCTGCGCAGGATCAGGTTTTCGTTGCTGCGCAGCCCCAGCAACGCCGCCGGGACCGGCGTTGGCGAGCCGCGGCCGGCGAAGACGATCGGGTATTCCTTGGCAGCCTCGATAAATTCCACCGACGCCAGCGGAACCGAATTGGTTTCCGCGGTGAAGCGGAAATCCTTGATCGCGCCGACGCGGAGGTGGCGATGCTTGTCTTTGTCTATGGCGGCGATCTGTTTGTAGAAAAGCAGTTCCATGAGTTCGCTTTCAGTTGGGTTCGGCTTGGTTGCGCATGAAGTCGGCCAAGTCGGCGATCGGCTTCCATAGCGCTTCGCGCAGGGGTGCGGAGTCGATCACTTCGTCGATAGCCTGGCGGAAGCATAGCAGCCATTGATCGCGTTCGGCGGTGCCGATGGCGAAGGGGAGATGGCGCGAACGCAGCCGCGGATGGCCAAATTTTTCGATGAACAGATTGGGGCCGCCGAGATAGCCGGAGAGATACATGAACAGTTTTTCTTCGGAGCCGGAGATATCCTGCGGGTGCAGCTTGCGGATGCCGTACGCCTCGGGCAGCGTATCCATCGTTTCGTAGAATTTTTTGACCAAACGGCGCACACCGGCTTCGCCGCCGATCAGTTGGTAGGGAGTGGTGGTTTCGTCGCTCATTTTGCCGAAATCGTAACACGCGCAATCAGCCCGCCTCCGTCGCGCATCGCCAGTTCCAGATGGCCGCCGTGCTGGCGCGCGACACGCTCGACGATGGCCAGACCGAGTCCCGCACCTCCCGTATTGCTGCGCGCGGCGTCCATCCGGGTGAACGGCCGTTTGAGGCGCTCCGCTTCCTCCGGCGGTATGCCGGGGCCGCGGTCGGCGACTTCGATGGCCAGCGCGCCGTCGATGCGGCGCAGGCTCAGGTCGATCTGGCTGCCGCCGGCATGGCGCAGGGCATTGTCGATCAGGTTGGCGATCGCCCGGCGCAGCGCTTTGGGGCGTAGGGACAGGGTCGGCACTTGGTCCAGCCGGGCCTTTACCGGTACGTTGCGCCGGGCGTATTGCCGGGCAAGCTCGTCGAGCAGGTCGCGCGCATCGGTCGCCTGCGCCGGCTCGCCGTCGTCGGCTCGGGCGAAGTCGAGAAACTGGCCGATGGTGCGATCCATTTCCTCGACGTCCGCTTCCATTCCGCGGCGCATTTCGTCGTCGCCGACCGATAGCTCGATGCCCATGCGCAGACGAGTCAGCGGCGTGCGCAGGTCGTGGGAGACGCCGGCCAGGATTAGCGCCCGATCCTGGTCGAGCTGCGCCAGATCGGCGTTCATCTGGTTGAAGGCGTGGGCTACCGCGCGCAACTCGTCCGGCCCGCTTGCCTGCAACGGCGCCGGACGGCCGCCGGCACCGATCTCGCCGGCGGCGCGGGCGAGGCTGCGCAGCGGGCGGGTCAACCGGGCAACGAACAGCGTCGCGGCGAATAGCGCGATTAGCGCCGCCAGGGCGCCCCAGCCGATCCATTGCAGCGAGTGGCTGTGGTTGAGCCGTTCCAGCGGCAGTACGATCCAGTAGGCGTCGTGGTCGATCGGCACGCGCAGGAAGATCGCCCGTTCGCCGTTCAGTTCCAGACTCAGGCGCACGTTGCCACCGAGATTGCTGGCCAGTTGCTGCTGCACTTGCTGTAGAAAAGCGTCGTCGCCCGGCGGCTTGATCCTGTCGTCGTCCTCGGCGACATAGATGCGGATGCCCTCCTGGCGCGAAAGCTCCTCGAACAGCTCGATGCGCCGCGACGGATCGGCGGCCACTACCGCCGAACGCGTCAGGTTGGCGACGCTGGTGAGCAGTTGGGCGAGCTGGCGGGCGCGGGGCTCACGCTCCGAGTAGGTGAAGATCGCCGCCCAGGCCAGCGCCGAAAGTAGCATGGCCGCAGCCAGCAGCAGAAACAGGCGGGTGCGCAGGGTAAAACGCAGGCGCATCAATCCGGGATGAAGACGTAGCCGAAGCCGCGCACCGTCTGTAGGTGGCGCGGATTGGCCGGATCGGCTTCGATCAGTTTGCGCAGGCGTGACACCTGAACGTCGATGGCGCGATCGAAGGCGCCGTACTCACGGCCGCGCGCCAGTTCAGAGAGTCGGTCGCGCGAGAGCGGCTGGCGTGGATGGGTGGTAAAGACCTTGAGCAGTGCGAATTCGCCGCTGGTCAGCGGTTGGTCGACGCCGTCGTGGCTCAGTGTACGTCGCCCGAGATCCAGTACCCAGGCGCCGAAAGCCATGGTCTGCGGAATCTCGGTCGGCGCGCCCGGTACCGTCGCCACGCGGCGGCGCATCACCGCGTGGATGCGGGCCACCAGTTCGCGCGGGTTGAAAGGCTTGGGCAGATAGTCGTCGGCACCTAGTTCCAGGCCGACGATGCGGTCCACTTCTTCGCCCTTGGCCGTGAGCATGATGATCGCCAGCTGCTGATCGGCGGCGCGCAGACGGCGGCAGATGGAGAGGCCGTCCTCACCGGGCAGCATCAGGTCGAGCACCAGCAGGTCATAGTGTTCGCGGGCCAGCGCCTTGTCCATGGCGGCGGCGTCTTCCACCGCGCGGCCGGTAAACCCCTGGTCGCGCAAATAGCGCTCCAGCAGCTGGCGTAGGCGCAGGTCGTCGTCGACGATGAGGATCTTGGCGGTACGATCGGTCATGGGGGCGGAGGATAACCGGGAAAAAAGCCCGAGGGTAACCTTCCCCGGCAGCGGTTACGAACCGTAACAACGATAGGCCGTTGCGTCGTTGCGCAATTGCGCAGGGAGCGCACAATTCGACCTGTCGTCACTCTTCGCAGGAAAGTCGTCCATGTTGGTTTCCCGTTTGCTCCGTACGCTCTTCGCCGCCGGGGTCTGCGCCCTGAGCGCGGAGACCGGCGTCGCAGCGGTCGGTATGTCGCTGCCGTTGCGTTCCGAAGGCCTGCAAATAGTAACTTCAGAACGCCGTGCGGAGGACATGGACGTTCGGTCCCGGGAAGGTTTTCCGCTCGACCAACGTCGGCGGGGCGGGGGCGAGTTCAGCCCACAATGGGCTGAACTCAGCATTGAGCAGAGGCAGCAGATGCGCGAGCAGATTCGCCAGCATTGGCAGAGTCAGCCCCCCGAAGAGCGCGAGCGGATGCGCTCGGAGTGGCAGCAGCGCTCGCCCGAAGACCGCCAGCGGATACGCGAGGAGATGCGCGAACGCTTTGAACGCATGTCACCCGAGGACCGCGAACATTTCCGCAACCGTTTGCGCGAATTCAGCCCCGGCGATGCCGGTGGCATGCGGCGGAGAAATTAGCCCCTGCACAAACTACTTTCAGTCCACCGGCCGGGGAAGGTACCATTGCGACCTTGACAATTTTTGACCCAAGCCAGGAATGAACGACGCTCTTATAGATCCCAAACGCCGCATCAAGGAACTCCGGGCTATTCCCGAACGCGACCGGACCGACGAGCAATGGGATGAACTCAACGAGCTTGAGATCCAGTTGGCGCCCGGCAATCGGCTGAACGCGCCGATGACGCCGATGCTCAACAAGAACCCGGCGCCGCCGCGCAACAACAACAATCCCAAAAAGATGTTCCACAACAAAAAGCGTAGCGGCCCGCCGCAGCAACAGCAGCAGAAACCGCCGAAAAAACCGAATCCGGCGGTCTGAGCGGGCGCTTCAGCCCGTACGGCTGAACTGCATGGCCTCCTCGGCCCAGGCCAGGGCACTGAGGCTGGCCTGTTCCAGGGTGACGACGGCAATGTTCAGCGATTCGGCGAGCTTGCCGGCCTGCTCGCTGCGTCCTTTTTCAAGCGCCAGCGCCAGCATCAGGAAACGCCCGTAGGGGCCTGCCGAGCGCAGCAGTACGTCCTTGACTGCGGCTGGCAGCGTCATTCTTGCCAGTACCTGGTCCATCGGCTGGCCGAGCAGTGCATCCATTACCGAAAGCAAGCCGACCAGGAACAGTTCCTCGCATTCCGCTTTCGGTCGCTGCGGCTGACCCAGCAGTTCCAGCAGGCGGGCGCGGGCAAGGGCCAGTTCGAGCAGTGTCTCGTCCCGGTCCTTGCGGCTGCCGACGCGGAACAGCGAAATGGTCAGCCAGCGGTAGAGAAACTCGCGCCCCAGCACCATGATCGCCTGATCGAGGCTGGCTACCGGCTTGGCGAGACCGGCCATCGGCGAGTTGGCCATGCCGATGACGTATACCGAGACGCCGGGGTCGCGCTTGGCCACCGCGGCGATGTCGGCAAAATCGGCATCCTTGCGCAACAGATTGAGCATTTCAATCAGCACCAGACGGCTCTGGTCGATCTGATCCTGTTTTTCCTCTTCATCCGGCAGGCTGGCGAAGCCGCCGAGGCACCCGTCGGCGCCGATGGCGACACAGAGACGGCGTTCCGCCCAGTCGGCGACGTTGTCGACAGCGATCTGCAGGTCGGGGAAACGCTGGCGCAGTCCGCGCAGGATGCGTTCGAAACGCGGCAGGTCGTAGGCGTTGAAATCCAGCAGCAGCATTTGCGCCGATGGCAGCGCAGCTTCGGCCGCCGCGGTGGACGGCGGATCGCGCAACGCTACCTTGGCGCCGGCAGCCTGAATGGCCGCCACGGCTTCGCTCCATGCGGCGGGCGGGGGTACTTCGCGCGGGCAGTCGAGCAGGAAGATGCTGCCCGCCGCGACGAACTGGGCGAAGGCGCCGCTGTGCCATTCCTCGACCGTAATTGGCAGCAGCGCGCTGCGGCGGCGCGCGAGGTTGGCGACGGCTTCCGATTTCAGCGCATCGACGAAGGCGTTGCCGGCAAGGGGGGCGTTGCCCGCCGGCCTGACGTAGAAGCGATAGCCGGCGATGCGGCCGCGGCGATCGATGATCTCGTCGCGGTGCAGGATGGCTTGACGCGTCTGTTGGCTCAGAGTGTCCCTCGGTGTCCGGGCAACGGGAAGCTCCTGCGGCGGAAATGGATTGTCGGAGATCGCAGGCTCGGGCTCTGCGCCCAGCACCAGGCGTTTGACGAGTTGCTTCAGGCTCATCGCTGAGTTACCGATTGAGGTCGGTGCCGCGGGTTTCGGGCAGGAAGAAAAATCCGGCGGCGAGTGCCACGAGCAGCCAGGCAGCCGGGTAGGCCAGGCCGTAGAGCGGGTCTCCGCTGCGTTCGCCGATCCACGCCACCATGAATGGCGAGAGGCCGCCGATCCAGCCGGCGGCCAGATTGTGCGGCAGGCCGACGGCGGTATAACGCGTGCGGGTTGGAAATAGCTCGGAGAGAGTAGCCGTTTGTGGCCCGGTGACGAGAGCGACTGCCAGCGCCGGAACCAGCAGCAGGGCCACGACGGTCATCGGTTCGGCGGCATACAGCGGTAGGGCGGCGAATACTGGCAGCAGGCCGAGCGCGCCCAGCGTCAGCCCGGCCAGTTGTACCGGGCGGCGGCCGACCCGGTCGGACAGCCAGCCGGCGGCGAACACCAGCGGGAACAGGGATAGCGTGACGATCAGGCTGAGCCGTCCGGCCAGCACCGGCTCCATGTGCAGCACGGTCTTGAGAAAGATCGGCGCATACACCTGTGAGGAGAAGAACAGCAGCGAACCGCCGGCGGAGAGGCAGCAGAACAGCAGCGCCATGCGGCCCAGCGTGCGACGGTCGGCGAAGCATTCGCGCAGCGGCGCCGGTGCGATCCGGCGGCTGGCTCGCAATTCCTCGAATACGGGCGATTCGTGCAGTGCCAGGCGCGCTTTTAGGGAAAACAGCAGCAAGATGGCGGAGAAGAGGAAGGGGATGCGCCAGCCCCAGGCGAGAAATTCCGCCGGGCTTAGCCAGCTTTGCAGCAGTACCACCTGTGCGGTGGACACCAGGATGCCGAGGGTGCCCATCCATTGCAATACGCTGGTCCATGCGCCGCGTGTGGCGGGCGGGGCATGTTCCGCCAGGTAAACGTTGGCGCCGCCGATTTCGCCGCCCATCGCCAGCCCCTGTAGCAGGCGCAGCGCCAGCAGCAATGCGGTGGCGAGTCCGCCGACCTGCGCGTAGGTCGGCAGCAGGCCGACGGCAAAGGTGGCGACGGCCATCAGGCCGACGGTGGCGATGAACACGGCGCGCCGTCCGTGGCGGTCGCCCAGGGAACCGAAGATCGCTGCGCCAAGCGGCCGTACCACCATCCCCATGCCGAAGGTGGCGAGGCTTTGCAGCAGGCCGCGCACCGCATCGTCGGGCGGGAAGAAGATCTGCGCAAAGGTGGTGGCGAGGGTGGCGAAGGTGAGAAAGTCATACCACTCGATGAACGTGCCGAAGCAAGCGGCGATGGCTATCTTGCGGTAGCGGGGTGGGGTGTCGGGCTGCATGGCGCCATTATCGGCCAGAAGGACGGACGGCAAGCCGCGCCGCCCGGTAAAATCGCCGGGTGAATCTGCTTGCCATCGAAACGTCCACCCGGCTGCTCTCCGTTGCGCTCTGGCGCGATGGCGACCTTCTCGAACGCAGCGCGGAGCGCCCCAACGGCGGTTCGGAACTGATCATTCCCTGGGTCGGCGAACTGCTTGCCGAAGCCGGCTTGACGCTGGCCCGCCTCGACGGCATTGCCTTCGGTGCCGGCCCCGGTGGCTTCACCGGTCTGCGCCTGGCCTGCGGCGTGACCCAGGGCCTGGCTTTCGGCGCCGATCTGCCGCTGCTGGCGGTCGGCTCGCTTGAAGCGCTGGCGCTGACGTGCGGCGCGGAGCGGGTGTATGCCTGCCTCGATGCGCGGATGAACGAGATCTACAGCGCAGCCTACGAAATCCGTGACGGTAACCTGGTGGCGATCTTGGCGCCGGCGGTCACGTCGCCCGAACTCGCCCCCCTGCCGCCCGGCGGCGGCTGGTTCGGTGGCGGCGACGGTTTTGCTGCTTACCGTCCGGCGCTCGATGTGAGGCTCGGCGCCGCCGTGTCGATTGTCGATGCGGACCGGCTGCCGACGGCGGCGGCTGTGGCGCGGCTGGCGGCGCCGCGGCTGGCGCGCGGCGAAGGTGGCGACGCCGCATCCGCCCAGCCCTTCTATGTGCGCGACAAGGTGGCCCTGACCACCGCCGAGCGCCTCGCACGCGGAGGCCTGCGCTGAGATGAGCGCCGTTCCGGAAATCCGGCCGGTGCCGCTGGCGTTTCGGCCGATGGGCGAGGCCGATGTGGATGCTGTGCTCGCCGCCGAGCAACGCATGTATCCGTTTCCCTGGACGCGGGGGAATTTCGTCGACTCGGTCCGCTCCGCTTACCGTGCCTGGGTCTGCGAGGCGGCCGGAGAGCTGGTCGGATATGCGGTGGTGACGGTGACGCTGGACGAAGCGCAGTTGCTCAACATCAGCGTTGTGCCTGAGCGCCGCCGTCAGCGGCTGGGCGTCGCGCTGATGGAGCATCTGATGGCCGATGCGCGCCGGCAGGGTGCCAAGCAGCTGTTCCTCGAAGTACGACCGAGCAACGCCGCCGGACTCGCCTTGTATGCGCATTTCGGTTTTCATCGCATCGGCCGGCGACGCGATTACTACCCCGCCGAAACCGGCCGCGAGGACGCCATCGTGATGGCGAGAGTGATCTGATGTCTGCACGCCGCGAAAACCTGCTGCGGGAAATGGGGCTTGGCCCAGTTTGGAAGCTGCGCCAACCGGCCGAGCCAGAAACGACGCTGGACGCGGCGCGCGTTGCGCCATCGGCCGTTGCGTCCGAACCGGCGTCGGCCGCGGCTCCACCCGGCTGCGCGGCGATCGGCAGCATGGACTGGGGACAACTCGGCGCGGCCGTTGCCGAATGCCGTGCCTGCGCGCTTTGCAAGGCGCGCAAGCAGGCCGTGCTCGGCGTCGGCGACGTGAATGCCGACTGGCTTTTCGTCGGCGAAGGGCCGGGTGCGGAAGAGGACGAGCGCGGCGAGCCCTTCGTCGGCCAGGCCGGCAAGCTGCTCGATGCGATGCTGGCGGCCATCGAACTGAAACGCGGCAGCGACGTCTATATCGGCAACGCGGTGAAATGCCGGCCGCCCAGCAATCGCACGCCGGAACCGGAGGAGATCGCTGCCTGCCGGCCCTATCTGCAACGCCAGATCGAACTGATCCGGCCGAAACTGATCGTCGCCCTTGGTCGTCCCGCAGCGCAAAGCCTGCTTGGCGGCGAAGTGAAAATAGGTGCTGCGCGCGGGCAGTTGCATGCCTACGCAGGCATCCCGGTGATCGTCACCTATCACCCGGCCTATCTGCTGCGCAACCTCACCGACAAGGCCAAGGCTTGGGAGGATCTGGTGTTCGCGCGGAAGACCATGCGGGAGCTGAAACCGTGAGCAAAGACATGCGCCGCGAGCACGACCTGCTCGGCGACCGGGACATCCCGGCGGACGCTTACTACGGCGTGCATACGCTGCGGGCGCTGGAGAATTTTCCGATCAGCGGCACGGCCATCGCGATCTATCCCGACCTGGTGGTGGCGCTGGCCTGCGTCAAGCAGGCGGCGGCGCTCGCCAACAACGAACTGGGTCTGCTCGACGACGCGCGTACGCACGCGATCCTGCGGGCCTGCGAGGAAATCCGCAAGGGCGAACTGCTGGAGCAGTTCGTGGTGGACGTGATCCAGGGCGGGGCCGGTACGTCGACCAACATGAACGCCAATGAGGTGATCGCCAACCGTGCGCTCGAACTGCTCGGCCATGCCAAAGGCGAATACCGCTTCCTGCACCCGCTCGAACACGTCAACCTGAGCCAGAGCACCAACGATGTGTATCCGACGGCGGTGAATGTCGCCGCGCAGTTCGGTATCCGCAAGCTGATCGCGGCGATGGCGGAATTGCGCTACGCCTTCGCCGCCAAGGCGGTGGAGTTCGCCGCGCTGCTGAAGATCGGCCGCACCCAGTTGCAGGATGCCGTGCCGATGACCCTCGGCCAGGAGTTTTCGACCTATGCGGTGATGCTCGGCGAAGACGAGGACCGCCTGCGTGAGGCGGCGCGGCTGATCGCCGAAATCAATCTCGGCGCGACTGCCATCGGCACCGGCCTCAATGCGCCGCCGGGCTATGCGGCGCTGGCCTGCCGGCGCCTGGCGGACATTACCGGGCTCGACCTGGTGATTGCGCCGAATCTGGTCGAAGCCACCCAGGATGCCGGTGCCTTCGTGCAGCTGTCCGGCGTGCTGAAGCGCATCGCGGTCAAGCTCTCCAAGACCTGCAACGACCTGCGCCTGCTGTCTTCCGGGCCGCGCGCCGGGCTGGGCGAGATCAACCTGCCACCGATGCAGGCCGGCTCGTCGATCATGCCCGGCAAGGTGAACCCGGTCATTCCCGAGGTGGTGAACCAGATCGCTTTCGAGGTGATCGGCAACGACGTCACCGTCAGCTTCGCCGCCGAGGCCGGGCAGTTGCAGTTGAATGCCTTCGAGCCGATCATCGCCCACAGCATCTTCAAGAGCATCGGCCATCTGACCAGCGGCTGCCTGGTGCTGGCCGAGCGTTGTGTCAAGGGCATCACTGCCAACACCGAGCGCCTGCGCTACAACTTCGAACATTCGATCGGGGTGGTGACGGCGCTGAACCCGTTCATCGGCTACGCCAACGCCACCGAGGTGGCGCAGGAGGCGCTGGCCAGCGGCAAAAGCGTCTACGCCGTGGTGTTGGAGCGGGGCTTGTTGAGCAAGCCGCAGCTCGACGCGATCCTGCAGCCCGACGCGCTCACCCGCACCGAACCCGGCTCAACCGCCTGAGCCGACCCTTTTCGCGTGTTGCCGGGCACGCTCACGGCTGGGGATCGGCGTCGGCCGCGGCAGAATCGTGGCGATCCCGGCGCCGGTCGATCTTGACCTCGGTCAGCAGTTTGACGTTGCCGTTCTCGTCCTGTTCCTCCAGCCGGACGGGGAAGCCCCACAGCGTCGCCACATGCTTCAGCATTGCATCGCGGGTTCCCCCCAGCGGACGTCCCTGGTACTTGAAGTGGCGCAGCGTCAGCGAACGCTCGTCGCGCAGGTCGACGTTCCAGACCTGGATGTCGGGCTCCCGGCTGCCGAGGTTGTACTGGTCGGCGAGACGTTGCCGGAGCACCCGATAGCCCTGTTCGTCGTGGATCGCCTCGATGCGCAACTTTGGCCGCTCGGCATCGTCGAGGATGTTGAACAGGCGGAATTCGCGCATCAGTTTGGGCGACAGGTACTGGGCGATGAAGCTTTCGTCCTTGAAGTTGCGCATGGCGAAGTCCAGCGACTCGCGCCAGTCGCTGCCCGCCAGGCCGGGAAACCATTCGCTGTCCTCCGCGGTCGGCGCCGTGCAGATGCGGCGGATGTCGCGCCACATGGCGAAGCCCAGCGCGTAGGGATTGATGCCGTTGAAGTGCGGGCTGTTGAACGGCGGCTGACAGGTGACGTTGGTGTGGCTCTGGAGGAATTCCAGCATGAAGCCGTCGCCGAGCAGGCGCTGCTCGTAGAGGTGGTAGAGCAGGGTGTAGTGCCAGAAGCAGGCCCAGCCCTCGTTCATCAACTGGGTCTGGCGCTGCGGATAGAAATACTGCCCGATCTTGCGCACGATGCGGACGATTTCGCGCTGCCACGGCTCCAGCAGCGGCGCATTCTTCTCGATGAAGTAGAGCAGGTTCTCCTCGGGTTCCTCGGGGAAACGCCGCTCCACCTCCGTCTCTTCGCGTTCGCGCCGTGGCGGCAGCGTGCGCCAAAGGTCGTTGACCTGCGATTGCAGGTAAGTTTCGCGTTCCTTGCGGCGCTCGCGCTCCTTGCTCAGCGACAGCTTCGGCGGCCGCTTATAGCGGTCCACGCCGACGGTCATCAGTGCATGGCAGGCGTCGAGCAGCTGTTCCACCTCGTCCTCGCCGTAGCGTTCTTCGCACTCGGCGATGACATTGCGGGCGAACACCATGTAGTCGATGATTGCCTCCGCCGAGGTCCAGGTGCGGAACAGGTAGTTGCCCTTGAAGAAGGAGTTGTGGCCGTAGGCGGCGTGGGCGATCACGAGTGCCTGCATGGGCAGTGTGTTCTCCTCCATCAGGTACACGATGCAGGGGTCGGAGTTGATCACGATCTCGTAGGCCAGCCCCATCTGGCCGTGCTTGTAGCTCTTCTCGGTGGACAGGAAGTGCTTGCCGAACGACCAATGGTGGTAATAGACCGGCATGCCGATCGAGGCATAGGCGTCCATCATCTGCTCGGCGGTGATGATTTCAAGCTGATGGCGATAGCCGTCGAGGCCGTATTCCCCGGCGACGCGGCCGATCTCGCGGTCGTAGCGTTCGATCGACTCGAAGCTCCATTCGGAACCGGCGGGCAGGGCGGACGATTTTCTTTTCATGGCGGGTTCATGCCAGCTTCTTGCGGAACAGCTCGCGGAAAACCGGGTAGATGTCCGCCATGCCGCCGATCTGCTGCATGGCGAAGCATTGCGGATGGTTGGCGCGGACCTGCGCATATTCGCGCCAGAGGTTCTGCGGATCGCCCTCTGAGATCTCGATGTAGGCGTAGTACTGCACCAGCGGCATGATCGTGGAATCCAGCAGGTCGCGGCATTTCGGCGAATCGGCTTCCCAGTTGTCGCCGTCGGAAGCCTGGGCGCAGTAGATGTTCCAGGCATTCGAGGCGTAGCGCTCGCGCACGATCTGCTGCATCAGTTCGAGCGCGCTCGACACCACGGTGCCGCCGGTCTCCCGCGAGTGGAAGAAATCGTCCTCGCCGACTTCCATCGCCTGGGTGTGGTGGCGGATGAAGACGATCTCGATGTGCTCATAGGTGCGGGTCAGGAACAGGTAGAGCAGCATGAAGAAACGCTTGGCGATCTGCTTCTTCTCGTCGTCCATCGAACCGGAAACGTCCATGATGCAGAACATCACGGCCTGGGTAGACGGCGCCGGAATGCGGATGCGGTTGTTGTAGCGCAGGTCGAAAGTGTCGATGAACGGCAGGCCCTCGATCCGGCGCAGCAGGCGGGCGATCTCGCGGCGGATTTCTTCGGCGCGTTTGCTCTCGCCGGCGCCGCTCGACTCCAGTTGCTCCAGTTCGGCCCGCAGTGCGCGCAGCGTTTTGACGTAGGGTGCGCCGGCGGCGATGCGTCGCCCGGTCGCGCCGCGCAGCGAGCGTACGACGTTGATGTTGGTGGGCACGCCGGTCGAGGTGAAGCCGGCGCGGACGCGCTTGTATTCGGAGATGCGGGCGAGCTGGGTCTTGACCAGGTGGGGCAGGGCCAGATCGTCGAAGAAAATGTCGAGAAACTCTTCGCGCGACAGGGTGAACACGAAGTCGTCGAGGCCTTCGCCGTCCGGGCTGGCGCTGCTGCCGCCATCTCCTGCACCGCCCGACGGCCGGTCGAACTCGTCGCCGGTGACGAAGCGGTCGTTGCCCGGCTGCACGATGCTCCAGCGCCCGCCCTGGCCGTGGCGGAATTGCGGCTCGGAGATGTCCTTGGCGGGAATGCCGACCTTCTCGCCGTTGTCGATGTCGGCGATGCGGCGGCGCGCGATGGCCTCCTGCACCGCCTTGCGGATCTGGCCCTTGAAGCGCCGGATGAAGCGGTTGCGATTGACGGCGCTCTTGTTCTTGCTGTCGTTGCGCCGGTCGATGATCTGAAGCATGCCGTCCTCCCGCTCAGTGTGCCCGCTCGCCCGCCCCGGCCTTCCGCGATGGCGGGCCGGGGCGCCATAGCCGGATCAGGACGACTTGCGCACGCGCAGATACCATTCGGCCAGCAGGCGCACCTGCTTCTCGGTATAGCCTTTGGTCTTCATCCGGTTGACGAAATCCTGGTGCTTGCGCTGGTCGTCCGTGCTGGCCTTGTTGTTGAAGGAGATCACCGGCAGCAGTTCCTCGGTGTTGGAGAACATCTTCTTCTCGATCACCGCGCGCAGCTTTTCGTAGGAGGTCCACGCCGGGTTCATGCCGTCGTTCTTGGCCCGGGCGCGCAGTACGAAATTCACCACCTCGTTGCGGAAGTCCTTCGGGTTGCTGATGCCCGCCGGTTTCTCGATCTTTTCCAGCTCGTCGTTGAGGGCGCCGCGATCGAGGATTTCGCCGGTATTCGGGTCGCGGAATTCCTGATCCTGAATCCAGAAGTCGGCATAGGTGACGTAGCGGTCGAAGATGTTCTGGCCGTACTCGGAATACGACTCCAGGTAAGCGGTCTGGATTTCCTTGCCGATGAATTCGGCGTAGCGCGGCGCGAGGAACTCCTTGATGAAGCCCAGATAGCGCTGCTCGACTTCGGAGGCGAACTGCTCCTGGGCGATCTGCTGTTCGAGCACATACATCAAATGCACCGGATTGGCGGCGACCTCGCGGTGGTCGAAGTTGAACACCTTGGACAGGATCTTGAAGGCGAAGCGGGTGGACAGGCCGGTCATGCCCTCGTCGACCCCGGCGTAGTCGCGGTACTCCTGGTAGGACTTGGCCTTGGGATCGGTGTCCTTGAGGTTCTCGCCGTCGTAGACCCGCATCTTCGAGTAGAGCGCCGAGTTCTCCGGCTCCTTGAGCCGCGACAGCACCGAGAACTGCGCCATCATCAGCAGCGTATCCGGCGCGCAGGGCGCCTTCGACAGCGAGGAGTTGGCGAGCAGCTTCTCGTAGATTTTCACCTCGTCCGACACGCGCAGGCAGTAGGGCACCTTGACGATGTAGATGCGGTCGAGAAAGGCCTCGTTATTGCGGTTGTTCTTGAACGACATCCACTCGGCCTCGTTGGAGTGCGCGAGGATCATGCCGTCGAAAGGAATCGCGCCGAAGCCTTCGGTGCCCTTGTAGTTGCCTTCCTGCGTCGCCGTCAGCAGCGGGTGCAGCACCTTGATCGGCGCCTTGAACATTTCGACGAATTCGAGCAGGCCGCGGTTGGCCAGGCACAGGCCGCCGGAGTAGCTGTAGGCGTCGGGGTCGTTCTGCGAATACTCTTCCAGCTTGCGGATGTCGATCTTGCCGACCAGGGACGAGATGTCCTGGTTGTTCTCGTCGCCCGGTTCGGTCTTCGACACGGCGATCTGGCGCAGCACCGAAGGCCGCAGCTTGACGACGCGGAAGCGCGAGATGTCGCCGTTGAACTCGTGCAGGCGCTTCACTGCCCAGGGCGACATGATGGTGTTCAGGTAGCGCCGCGGGATGCCGTAGTCCTCTTCGAGGATCGGGCCGTCCTCCTCGGGCTTGAACAGGCCGAGCGGCGACTCATGCACCGGCGAACCCGCGATGGCGTAGAACGGCTGCTTTTCGATCAGCGACTTGAGTTTTTCCGCCAGCGACGACTTGCCGCCGCCGACCGGGCCGAGCAGGTAGAGGATCTGTTTCTTTTCTTCGAGGCCCTGCGCCGCGTGGCGGATGTAGGCGACGACGTTCTCGATCACCTCTTCCATGCCGTAGAAGTCGCGGAACGCCGGGTAGATCTTGATGATCTTGTTGGCGAACAGCCGCGAGAGGCGCGGGTCGAGCCGCGTATCCACCAGTTCCGGTTCGCCGATGGCGGCCAGCATGCGCTCGGCGACGCTGATGTAGGCGGACGAATCCGTTCGACACAATTCCAGATAGTCCTGCACCGACATGTCTTCTTCCAGGGCAGCCTCGTAGCGGCCTTGGTAGCGGGCGAAGATGGACATGGTGCGCCTCCTCTCTCGGTTGTTGTCAGGTGCTGGCGGATTCCATTCGTTGGATGGATAAACGGCACGAAGAGTTCATAAGTTGACTATCTTTGTCCGGAAGCCCCGTTTGCCATCTCCCAACGTTCTGTTTTGAGTATAGACAGTGAATTGCCGCAGATTTTTGCTTACAACTTGCGATGATCCGGGCGAAGGAAGAGATGGCGGACGGTTGTGTCAGGTTTGAAATATTCGCCCGTTTTTCCTCGCGCCCCGTCGCTGCGTGTGCTAAGCCTCAACAAGGGAGTTGCATGTCCGCTCCCGCCAATAGAGGAGGGGCGCATCATGAGCAATCATGTCTACAAGACACTGGAGCTGACCGGGTCTTCAACCACCAGCATCGAGGCCGCCGTGGCCGGGGCGATCGCCAAGGCCAGCGAGACCGTGCGCAATATCCATTGGTTCCAGGTGGTGGAAACCCGCGGCTACGTCGAGGACGGCAAGGTGGCCTATTGGCAGGTCACGCTCAAGGCCGGCTTTCGCCTGGAATAGGGGTCAGGCTTCGGCGACTCGCCTGGCGATATGCTCCAGCGCTTCCTCCACCTGATCGACCAGAATCAGGCAAAGGTCGCCGCTGCGTAGACGCGAGAGCGCGGTATCGATGGCGAGGAATTCACCGTGGATTTCGTCGGTTTCGCGGGTGCGCTTGGCGTCGGCCAGTCCCTGGCGCAGCAGCGCGAGCACTTCGCCATCGGCTCGGCCACGCTGGCACTGGTCCTGATAGAGGATGACGCTGTCGAAGGCGTCGCCGAGGATTTCCGTTTGCTGGCGGATATCTTCGTCACGCCGGTCGCCGGCGCCGCTGATGACGACCGAGCGTTTCTGCGCCGGCATGTTGTCGATGGCCTTGACCAGGGCGGTGATGGCATCGGGGTTGTGGCCGTAGTCGGCGATCAGTGTGGCGCCGCGGTAATCGAACAGGTTGAAGCGTCCGGGGGCCGTCTGCGCATCATTGATGAAGGAGCGCAGCCCGGCGCGGATGATCGGCCAGGGGAGGTCGAGAGCCCAGGCGGCAGCGACGGCAGCCATCGCATTGTCGATCTGGAAGCCGATGGCGCCGTTGCGGGTGATCGGAATCTCGGCCAGCGCTATGCGTTGCACGATTGTGCCTTCGGCGGCGATGATCTCGCCGCCATCGAGGAATACGGTACGCAGACTGCGGGCCCGTTGGGTGGCGATGAGCGGATGGTGTCGGTCGCTGGCGAAGAAGATCACCTTGCCGGGACAGGCATCGGCCATCTTGGCGACCATCGGGTCCATCGCGTTGAGTACGGCGACGCCGTGGGGGGACACGTTCTGCACGATGACCCGCTTCACCACCGCGAGATCCTCCACCGTGCTGATGTAACTGAGGCCCAGGTGGTCGCCGAGGCCGATATTGGTCACCACCGCCACGTCGCAGCGGTCAAAGCCGAGTCCTTCTCGCAGGACGCCGCCGCGGGCGGTCTCGAACACCGCGGCATCGACGTCCGGATGCATCAGTACATTGCGTGCGCTGCGCGGTCCGCTACAGTCGCCGGTGTCGATACGCTGGCCTTCTATATATACGCCGTCGGTGCTGGTCATGCCGACGCGCTTGCCATCGGCGCCGAGGATGTTGGCGATAAGCCGCACGGTGGTGGTCTTGCCGTTGGTGCCGGCCACCGCGACCACCGGAATGCGGCCGTCCTCGCCCGCGGCAAAGACGTTGCCGATGATCGCTTCGCCGACCGGTCGGCCCTTGCCGTAGGAGGGCGCAAGGTGCATACGCAGGCCGGGGGCGGCATTGACTTCGACGATGCCGCCGCCCTGTTCTTCGAGCGGCTTAAGCACCGAATCGCAGACCACGTCGACGCCGCCGATGTCGAGGCCGATCATTTGTGCGGCGGCCACCGCGCGGGCGGCGAGTTCCGGGTGAACATCCTCGGTGACGTCGGTGGCGGTGCCGCCGGTGGATAGGTTGGCGTTGTTGCGCAGGATGACCCGCTTGCCCTTCGGCGGCACCGAGTCGGCGTTGAGGTCCTGCAAGGCGAGCCGGGCGAGGGCGATGTCGTCGAAGCGGATCTTGGTCAGCGAGGTGGCATGGCCGTCGCCGCGGCGTGGGTCGCTGTTCACCAGATCGACCAACTCGCGCACCGTGTGCACTCCGTCGCCGGTTACTTGTGGCGGGTCGCGCCGCGCGGCGGCGACAAGTTTGTCGCCGACGACGAGAAAACGGAAGTCGTGGCCAGGCAGGAAACGTTCGACCAGGATGTCGTCGCTGATCGCGGCGGCGGCGGCGTAGGCGCGTTCAAGCTGCTCCCGGTTTTCGATATTCACCGTTACGCCCTTGCCCTGATTCCCGTCCTGCGGCTTCACCACTACCGGCAGGCCGATTTCTTCGGCGATGGCCCAGGCCTCGTCGACGCTGCTTGCCGGGCGGCCGACCGGGACCGGGACTCCGGCGGCTTCAAGCAGGCGCTTGGTGAGTTCCTTATCCTGGGCGATCGACTCGGCGATGGCGCTGGTGCAATCGATTTCGGCGGCCTGGATGCGCCGCTGGCGGCTGCCCCAGCCGAATTGCACCAGGCTGCCCGAGGTCAGGCGGCGAAACGGGATGCCGCGTGCCATGGCGGCCTGCACGATGGCGCCGGTGCTCGGGCCGAGGCGCTCGTCCTCGTCGGTTTCGCGCAGTTTGGTCAGCGCTCCGGCAAGATCGAACGGGGCGTCGTCGCGGGTGGCATCGAGCAGCGCTCGGGCGTAGTCGAAGGCCAGTCGGCCGACCGCCTCTTCGCTGTATTCGACGACGACCTGGAACACCCCGTCTTCCAGGGTTTGCGCCGTGCGGCTGAAGGTGACCGGACAACCGGCCTGCGCTTGCAGGCCCAGTGCGGCGAACTCCAGCGCATGTGCCAGCGACAACGGTTCGTTGTGCCCCGCCGGCTGGAGCAAGTCGATTTCGGGAAAGCGTTCGCGCAGTCGGGATTCGAAGCCCGGCAGGTCGCCAATGGCGCACTCGGCCTCGGTGCAGGAGACGATCGCCTCGATGGCGGTGTGGCGGCTCCATAGATTGGGGCCGCGCAGTGCCCGGATGCGTGTGACTTCCATGAGTCCTGGTCTCTATCGTCTAGCGTGAAGGGAACATTCAGTAGCGGTCGGCAACCGCCGTTTCGAGATCGCCGGCATAGGATTCGACGACCGCGCGGATCAGGTGCGGCGAAATCTCCAGGGCCGCCGCGGCGCAGATGGCGGCCAGCACGTTTCGCGTTTGCTGCTCGGTGCGGGTATCGGCGCTCGGCGCCAGCGCGGAGAGCGGCGACAGGGCAAGTTCCGCGCTGCCACGGGCGAGGACGATCCGGCCGTGGCGCACGAAGGCGGCGCATCCGCCCGCGGCGCGGTGCTCGGCGACGGTCTCCGCGGACAGCGCGAAAAACGTCACGCTGCCATCGCACAGCGGAGCCATCGACGCGACACGCTCGTCGTCGGCATTGAGTACGGCCACACCGTCCGGCAATACCACGTCGACCTGGGTACGCAGCACATTGAACAGCTGATCGGCTTCGTGGATGAAGAACTCGCCCGGCAGGTCGGTTGGATCGAGGTCGGTGACCACGCCGACCTGGCAGCGGTCGTAGGCCAGACCTTCGCCGAGAATCGCCCGACTGCCGTTTTCGAACACCGCTGCTTCGACAGTGCGGTTCATCAGCAGGCGGTGGGCTTCGCTCCAGCGTGTGCAATCGCCGGCCTTGATGCGGCGCTGGTCGAGATACAGTCCGTCCCGCGAAGCCAGCCCGACATGCCTGCCGCTGAGTTGCAGCATGCGCGCGACGAGGCGGGCGACCGCGGCGGCGCCTTGCGATCCGGTAACGCCGACGATCGGGATGCGGCCGCATTCGCCGGCCGGGAAAAGGTGATCGGCAATCGCTTCGCCGACCGGACGCGGTTTGCCTTCCGCGGGTTTGATGTGCATCAGCAGGCCGGGGCCGGCGTTGATCTCGACGATGGCGCCGCCCTGTTCTGCAAGCGGGTGGGAAATGTCCTCGACGACCAGATCGACGCCGGCGATGTCGAGCCCAACCACCCGCGCAGCGAGTGCGACGGTGGCCGCCACGCTGGGGTGTACGCGATCGGTGACGTCGAAGGCGACGTTGCCATTGCGCTGGATCAGCACCCGCTGCCCGGCGGCAGGAACCGCTTCGCCGCTGAGTCCCTGGCGCTTCAGTTCGAGCACCACGGCGGGATCGTCTTCGAGGCGGATGATGTTGAGCGGGGCATCCTCGGTGCTGCCGCGGCGCGGATCGCTGTTGATCTGAAGCTCGATGAGCTGAGCCACGCTGGCCGTGCCGTCGCCGCAGACCCAGGCGGTTTCGCCGCGTGCAGCGGCGACCATGCGGCCGCCGACCACCAACAGCCGGTGTTCGTTGCCGCGGATGAAGCGCTCGACGAGTACTTCGCTGCCTTCCTTGTCGGCCAGATGGAAGGCGGCTTCCACTTCCTCGCGGCTGGTCAGTTCGGTCGATACGCCGCGGCCGTGGTTGGCATCGCTGGGCTTGACCACTACCGGCAGGCCGATGTCCTCGGCGGCTTCCCAGGCCTCTTCGGCGCTGGCGACCACCGAGCCTTCGGGTACCGGCACGCCGCAGGACTGGAGTAGGGTCTTGGTCAGATCCTTGTCGCTGGCAATGCCCTGCGCGATGGCGCTGGTGCGGTCGGTTTCCGCGGTCCAGATGCGGCGCTGCTTGGAACCGTAGCCGAGCTGGACCAGGTTGCCCTCGGTCAGCCGGATGGACGGAATGCGCCGTTCGGCGGCGGCATTGACGATGGCCGCAGTGCTTGGACCGAGACACAGCGAGTCGGCCAGATCGCGCAATCGGCCGACAGTGCCGTGGATGTCGAAGGGCTGGTCGTCGATGGCGGCCATCACCAAGTCGCGCGCGGCGTGGAGGCAGGCGCGGCTGACGCCTTCGTGGCGCGAACGCACCACCACCTTGTATACGCCGCGCTTGCCGGTCTGCCGTGCCTTGCCGAAACCGCTTTGCATGCCGGCGAGGTTTTGCAGCTCAAGCGTGACGTGTTCGAGAATATGTCCGGGCCAAGTGCCTTCGCGCACGCGCTGGAGGAATCCGCCGCGTTCGCCGTAGCTACAGCGGTGTTCGATCAGCGACGGCAGCCAGGCGGTCAGCCGTTCGTAGAAGCCCGGGAGGGTGTTGGAGGGAAAATCTTCCAGATCGCCGATGTCGATCCAGGCTTCCAGCACCGGTCGGTAAGTCCAGATGTTCGGCCCGCGTAGCGGGATGATGTCGAGAATCTCAATATATTTTTTTGTCATTTTGTGGCGGGCCGGCGGCTAATGTCGTCCGGGAGCAAGCCTTCGTTCGTTAACGCATGGGGGCTGTACCGGGTTTACCGGGCTGGAGGAATTTAATCCAGGGAGAAAGCTCGGGGTGTCCGGGGGCGTTGGGTATACTGCCGGGCAGCACGAATCCGGACTCCGGCATTCCGCGCCATGCGCTTTTACACTCACTTCGATGACAGCACCCGTTTCTTCCCCCGCAATTTCAAGTAGCGATCTGCCGCCCGATTGGCGGGTCGAAGCGGAGCATCAGTTGCATGACGGCGAGAACATGCTTGCCTGGCTGGAACTCGATCTCGATCAAGGCTTGCATTTTACCCGCGGCGCCCTGTTGGCGACGAATCTTCGCCTGCTGGTGAAAGCACCCGGTGCGGCCGGGTGGTCGGCCTGGAATTATGCGCAGGGATTGCAACTGCGGCACCACGACCACGCCGGCGTCGGCAGCCTCGAACTCTTCGCTGGCCCCGAACGACTCGCCTGCTGGCGGTTCACGCTCGGCCGTAATGCCGAGGCGCTTGCGCTGACGGAGGAATTCGAGCGTCACCTCACCGCCCGTGTCACCGGGCTGCCGCCGCAAATGCCGGCCGCCGACCTCTGCCCGAAATGCCAGGCGCCGCTGCCGCCGGGGAGCGAGGAGTGTCCCCTGTGTACACGCGAAATCCATACCCCGCCGTCGACCTGGACGCTGTTTCGCCTCTGGCGCTTCGCACGTCCCTACCAGGGGCAGTTGTTGCTCGGTTTCCTGCTCACCCTGGCGGCAACGGCGGCAAATCTGGTGCCGCCCTATATTTCGATGCCGCTGATGGACAACGTGCTGGTTCCGTACCAGAACGGCACGCCGATCGATTGGCATTTGGTGACTCTCTATCTGGGCGGCCTGTTCGGCGCTGCGATACTGGCCTGGGCGTTGAGCTGGGCCAAAACCTACATCCTCGCCCTGGTCAGCGAACGCATCGGTTCCGATCTGCGCACCGCCACCTTCGAGCACTTGCTGCATCTGTCGCTGGAGTATTTCGGCGGTCGCCGCACCGGCGACCTGATGGCGCGCATCGGCTCGGAAACCGATCGCATCTGCGTCTTTCTCTCGTTGCATCTGCTCGATTTCGCGACCGATCTGCTGATGATCGTGATGACCGCGGCGATTCTCGCCTCGATCGACCCCTGGCTGGCGTTGGTGACGCTGCTGCCGCTGCCGTTCATCGCTTGGATGATCCATGTGGTGCGCGACCGCCTGCGCCACGGCTTCGAAAAAATCGACCGCATCTGGTCGGAAGTCACCAACGTGCTCGCCGACACCATTCCCGGTATCCGCGTGGTCAAGGCCTTCGCCCAGGAGCGGCGCGAGGCGGCGCGTTTCCGCGACGCCAACCGGCACAATCTGGCGGTCAACGACAAAGTGAACAAGGTCTGGTCGCTGTTCTCGCCGACGGTGACGCTACTGACCGAAGTGGGGCTGCTGGTGGTCTGGGCATTCGGCATCTGGCAGTTGTCCAAAGGCCAGATTACCGTCGGTGTGCTGACCGCTTTCGTCGCCTACATCAGCCGCTTCTATACCCGGCTCGATTCGATGAGCCGCATCGTTTCTGTGACGCAGAAGGCGGCGGCCGGCGCGAAGCGCATCTTCGACATCCTCGACCACGTTTCGAGCGTGCCGGAGCCGGTGCACCCGGTGCAACTCGATCGCGTCGAAGGCCGCATCGAAATCCGCAACGCCGGCTTCCGCTACGGTAACCGCGCGGTGATCCGCGGTCTCGATCTGGATATCAAGCCGGGCGAGATGGTCGGCCTGGTCGGCCACAGCGGCTCGGGCAAGAGCACGCTGGTGAACCTGATCTGCCGTTTCTACGACGTCTCCGAAGGCTCGATACGGGTCGACGGTGTCGACATCCGCGCGCTGCCGGTGGCCGATTACCGTCGCCACATCGGCCTGGTGTTGCAGGAGCCGTTCCTGTTCTTCGGCTCGATTGCCGAAAACATCGCCTACGGGCGGCCCGGCGCCAGCCGCGCGGAAATCATCGCCGCGGCGCGTGCCGCGCATGCCCATGAATTCATCCTGCGCTTGCCGCAGGGCTACGATTCGCTGGTCGGCGAGCGCGGCCAGTCGCTCTCCGGCGGCGAGCGGCAGCGCATCTCGATCGCCCGCGCGCTGTTGATCGATCCGCGCATCCTGATCCTCGACGAAGCCACCTCGTCGGTGGATTCGACGACCGAGAAAGAAATCCAGAAAGCGCTCGACAATCTGGTGCAGGGGCGCACCACCATCGCCATCGCCCACCGCCTGTCCACGCTGCGCAAGGCCGACCGGCTGGTGGTGCTGGACCGCGGCCAGGTCGTGGAGGTCGGCGATCACGACCAACTGATGGCGCGCGGCGGCGCCTACTACACGCTTTACCAGGCCCAGGCGCGCAACGCCGAGGCCGAACCCGGTGCCGACGGGGATGTCGAGGAGGGCGTTGCATGAGCTTTCAACTGTCGCGCAACGGCGCCGGTCGTCTGGTTTTCACCGCGGCCGACGGCAGCCGCGAGGAAGGCGTGGTACCGGTGCGCGCCTTTCCGGTATCGGCGCCCGATGTGGGGTTTGCGCTGGTCGCGGCGGATGGCCGCGAACTGGTATGGATCGAGCGTCTCGACGAGTTGCCGGAAACGCTCCGCGCGCTGGTCGGCGCAGAGCTCGCCAGCCGCGAATTCATGCCGGTGATACGGCGCATCTGTAGCGTCTCCAGTTTTGCTACGCCCAGTACCTGGGAGGTGGAAACCGATCGCGGAACAACGCATTTCGTGCTGCGCGGCGAGGAGGACATTCGTCGCATGGCCGGCGATACGCTTTTGATCGCCGACAGCCACGGCATCCAGTTCCTGATCCACCATCCGCTCAAACTGGACCGAGGCAGCCGCAAACTGCTTGATCGGTTTTTGTGATTGCCGATTCGCCGAGTTGGTAGGGAATCAACCGTGTGCATGACGATTTGTTTCGTTTCGCGGCGGCTGGTCGCGTGCAATTAACCAGTGTCGAACCTCATTATTTAACAATAGGTTAATATTAAAACCTTAATAAGGTAAAAATTTTTATACTAATTTGGGTTAGCCTGTTGGCATGGTAAGCAACGTCCCCTGGGCCTTCTACGGCCGCCGTTCCGAATTGGAGCAGTTGCAGCGCATCCTTGAGCGGCGGCGCTGGTTCTTCCTGCAAATTTCCGGGCGGCGGCGTATTGGCAAAACAGCGCTGATACAGGAGGCGCTACGCGCGGCTGGCGTAGCGAAAACGCTCTATATCCAGATTCCCGATTCCGACCCGTCTGGCGTCGTCGCGGCCTGCAATGGCTATCTGGAGACTTTTGGTCTCGACACCCGGGTGTCCAGCCTCGGCGAACTGGCTCAACTGATCGGCCGCCTGGCGGCCGACGGCTATGTTGTGGCGCTCGACGAATTCCAATACTTCCACCGCAAGCAGATTGCCGATTTCTGTTCGCTGCTACAGGCGGTGATCGACGATCTGGCCGGGCGCGCCGACCAAATCGGCGGCGGGCTGATCGTTCTCGGCTCGCTCCACGCCGAAATGACCGCCTTGCTCGAAGACCGCGATGCGCCGCTGTACAACCGCACCACCGACACGCTGGAACTCGGGCATCTCGACATTGGCTCGATCCTGGAGATGTTGCGTGTCCACGCCGACGACGACCCGGCGCGGCTGCTGTTCCTCTGGAACCTTTTTGAAGGCGTGCCGAAGTTTTACCGCGATGCCTATGAGCAGGGCGTGCTGCATGCCGACCGCAAGAGCCTGCTGCGCAGCCTGTTCTTTTCCAGCTCGTCACCCTTGCGCAACGAAGCGGACAACTGGTTTCTGCGCGAATTGCGCGGTCGCTACGATATGGTCTTGCAGTACCTCGCCAAGCACCCCGGCTGCAACAACGCCGACATCGAAGCCGCGATGGCCAACGTTTCCGGCCCCGGCGAAGCGCGACAGGTAGGCGGCTATCTGAAAATCCTGACCGAGCGTTATCGCATGATCGAGCGGCGTCTACCGATCTTCGCCCCGGCCAAGGCGCGCAGCGGCCGCTACTACATTCGCGACAACTTTCTGCGTGCCTGGCTCTCGGCCCTACAGCGTCCAGTGTCTGCCGTGGCCTTCCGGCCCGCGGAGGGCTTGATCGATCAAGCCGACGAACGCCTGGCGGACGTGGAAGGCTTTGCCCTGGAAGACCTGGCCGGGCAGCTTTATGCCGAACGCAGCCGGCTGGGGGTAGGCGATTTCCCCCTGAGCGAACGCATTCGCGGCTATTGGGACCGCGCCGATGTCGAAATCGATCTCGTGGCCGTCAATGAAGACGAACAGCGCATCCGCTTCGGCACCTGCCGGCGCAATGCCGACAAGCTGGTGGGCTCGATCGAGCCCTTGATGCGCAGCGCCGAGCGCTTTCTTGTCGCACACCCGCGCTTTCAGCATTGGAACGCGGAGTATGTCGCCATCGCACCGAAGATCGACCGCGCTGCCCGAGATGAACTGAAGGCGCATGGCGTGACGGCGGAAGACCTGTTTGATCTGGTGACGGGGCTGTAATCACAGCCGCCGTGCTGTACTCGGCGAAGTCTGTGTGAAGGGGCAGTCTTGCTTCGGCCACAAGCGGTCCAACATGATTGCCCCCAAAAGCGACCACGCGTATCTGTAACTCTGTTACCGGAAAACTATCCACAGGCGTCCGGTATATTGGAGTTATTATGCTGACAGCAATAATACCAAGTGACTGATAACTATGCACTTAGAACGACATTCTCGGCATCATCAATATCATCTGTTAGCCGTCAATTGACATGAATCGATACCTCGGCCCTGACCCGAATGCGACCATGCAAGAGATTCGCGGCCGTGACCCGGTTTGGTTCGACCACGCAGGAGCTGTGAACGCATGCGCGGCCGACCTAATGCCCCAGCTCAGCATAAAGCGTGGCAACGTTAGGCAGTTGGTATCTGCGGTTCTCTTCCGACGGATCGCAAGTGCTTTCGAAGCAGTCATTATTCTTGCTGAACGTGGCATGTACACCGAGGGGCTGAATCAACGGAGGTCGATGCTCGAAGGGCTATTCGTCCTGGGTGCTCTTTGGAAGGAGCCAAACCTCGTTGAAAAATATCTTGAGGATGATCAGCACAGGGTTCTTCGGATACTGAAGAACATCAAGCGAACATCAGCAATGATCCAGGATGCCATCGCGCCGGAACTCCCTCCTGTATCACTCGATACAAAGGTGGCAGATCTCAAATCGGCCACTGCTGGATGCAACGCGTCGACAGCGGCGGCTTATGCAGAGGCTGCAGGCCTGTTTGACTACTACCTCACGGATTACTGCTTCGCATCCGAGGCATCACATCATGTTGCCAAAGACTTGGAGCGCCAGATCGCGCTGGATGAAGACGGCGATGTTGATAGCATCTATTGGGGGCCAGAGGCAGAGCCACCATCTAAGCTGTTGTCCAATGCCGTTGACTACATGTTGATGGCTGTTGCCGCAGTAGAGGGACTATTTGAGCTCGACGCGTCAGAGGCAGCTGCCCACTTGCGCGTTAAAACCAACGAGTTGCACGAGTCAATGCTCGGATGCAGCGATGCCGGCTAACCCGGCAGTCCACACGGACGCTGCGCGATGAAGCCGCGCAGCGCCCCTCACTTCTACGTTGGGCATCATGAAAAGATCTTCCCGCGCAATTGTTAGGCAGTTTCTCTATGTGCTAACTGGTCTTGTGGCGCTAGCACTAATTCCATCCGCACAGGCTGAGAGCTTTCTTTGGGATGCAATTTCGAGTAACGATATTGGGAAAGCCAAGACACTGATTGCTCTTGGTGCTGACGTAAATCAAAAGAATCGATATGGCAATCCAATAATCCACCATGCCGTGTCTACTGGGAATGCTGAGCTGGTCAAATTGCTGATTTCTAAAGGTGCGGACGTAAATGCGAAAGGCCAGTTCGACAGGGTGGCGCTCCATTATGCGAATAAGAAGGGCATGGCAGAGATTCTATTGGCGCACGGTGCAACGGTAGATGCGCCTACCAACTATGGCGAAACACCGCTGCATTGGGCAGCCGAAGGTGTAAATGGATTTGGCAAACGAGTAGATTTGGTGGAATTCGCAAACGTGTTAATTGCGCATGGAGCCGATGCAAATAGAAAAACAGGTGAGGGCAGATCACACAAGACACCTCTAAATTATGCTGCGAGGTCAAACAATATTCCCGTCGCCAAAGTGCTTATTGCTCGCGGCGCAGATGTTGAAGGCGGCGGTTCGTCGCCTCTAAGTTCTGCGGGGGAGAATGGCGACTACGTGGAGATGGCGCAACTTCTAGTGGAGAGTGGAGCAAAGGTGAACGCACCGTCACCAACCGGTTGGTATCCGCTACAGACGGCTGCAGGTCGAGGCAACATCAAAGTTACAAACTATTTGCTTGAGAAAGGAGCAGATCCAAATGCTGGCGATCGAGCGGGATTCACAGCGCTCTACTCGGCAGCAGGAAGTGATTATGGTCTCTCAACTGCGGAAGCACTCTTGCGTCACGGTGCCAATCCAAATGCCCAAAATATGCATGGAGGTACCGCGCTCCATCAGGCGGCCTCACAAGGTGCCGTAAAGGTTATGCAGCTATTGCTTGCCAATCGGGCAGACGTGAATTCCGCTACTAACGATGGTTTCACGCCGCTGCATGGGGCCGTATCGTACGGAAACAATGAAACAAGAAGGTCAGCGGTGGAAGCTCTTCTAAAGAGTGGAGCGAACGTCAACGCGAAAACTTCTCGTGACGGAGAAACTCCATTCCACAAGGCAATATCCAGGGGTGATGTCGAATTGGTGAAACTGCTTCTCGACTACGGTGCCGATGTAAATGCCGTCAGCAAGTTTGGTGTGACTTCGCTTTACTTTGCACGCAACTCAGACGCAATTACCAAGTTGCTTAAGGAGCACGGAGCCAAATGATCCCCAACCCTGCGGTGCAGGGGACGCTGCGCGATAAAGCCGCGCCGCGCCACTGACCTTGAACGTTCCTGAAGGTCAACTTTCCCAGAAGCGCAACTTCCGCTTCGGGCACAAAAGCGACATACAACCCAGAAGCCTTTTCCACCCACGCCTCAACGCTTGAGCTTGGCAAACGCCTCCGCCATTGCGCCGCCGGCCGGTGCGGGGGCCTGACGCGGTAGCGCACGTGCGGTCGGGCGTGGGCTGCGGGGAGCTTCCGGGCGCTCCCGGTTCGGTGTATCCGACATGCGCATGGTCAGTGCGATGCGCTTGCGCTGGGCATCGACCTCCAGCACCTTGACCTTCACCACATCGCCGGCCTTGACCACGCTGTGCGGGTCTTTGACGAAGCGGTCGGCGAGGGCCGAGACATGTACCAGACCGTCTTGATGCACGCCGATGTCGACAAAGGCGCCGAAGTTGGTGACGTTGGTGACTACGCCTTCCAGCATCATGCCCGGCTCCAGGTCCTTGAGGTCTTCGACGCCTTCGCGGAATGAGGCGGTCTTGAATTCCGGGCGCGGATCGCGACCGGGTTTTTCCAGTTCCCTGAGGATGTCCTGCACTGTCGGCAGGCCGAACTTGTCGTCGGTGTATTTGACTGGATCGAGCGATTTCACGGCCCGCACATCGCCGAGCACTTCCTTGGCGCTCTTTTTGATATCGGCGAGGATGCGTTCCACCACAGGATAAGCCTCGGGGTGTACCGCCGAGGCATCGAGGGGGTTGTCGCCGTTCATCACGCGGAGGAAGCCGGCCGACTGTTCGAAGGTCTTTTCGCCGAGGCGCGGCACGTCCTTGAGCTGCGCGCGCGACTTGAAAGCGCCGTGCTGGTCGCGCCAGGCGACGATGTTCGCCGCCAGCGTGCCGTTGAGTCCGGAGATGCGTGTCAATAGCGGCACCGAGGCGGTATTCACGTCCACGCCGACGGAGTTGACGCAATCTTCGACGACGGCGTCCAGCGATTTCGCCAGCCGGCTCTGGTTGACGTCGTGCTGGTACTGGCCGACGCCGATGCTCTTGGGGTCGATCTTTACCAGCTCGGCCAGCGGGTCTTGCAGGCGGCGGGCGATCGAGACGGCGCCGCGCAGCGAGACGTCCATCTCGGGAAACTCCTTGGCCGCGAGCTCCGAGGCCGAATACACCGAGGCGCCCGCTTCGGAAACGACGATCTTGCTCATCTTCAATTCCGGATGGCGCTTGATCAGTTCGATGGCCAGTTTGTCGGTCTCGCGGCTGGCGGTGCCGTTGCCGATGGCTATCAGATCGACCCCGTGCTGCTTGCACAGGTGGCCGAGCGTGGCCAGCGCACCTTCCCAGTCGCGGCGCGGTTCATGTGGGTAGATCGCGGTGGTCTCCAGCACCTTGCCGGTCTTGTCCACCACCGCGACCTTGACGCCGGTGCGCAGCCCGGGGTCGAGGCCCAGTGTGGCATGCGGTCCCGCCGGTGCGGCGAGTAGCAGATCGTGCAGATTGCGCGCGAAGACGCGAATGGCCTCTTCCTCGGCGCGCTCGCGCAGTTGATTCATCAATTCCAGTTCGAGATGCAGCGAGAGTTTCACCATCCACGCCCAGCGCGCGCTGTCCAGCAGCCAGCGGTCGGCGGCGCGGCCCTGATCGCTGAGGCCGAAGTGATTGGCCACCATGGCTTCGCAAGGCGAGCCGCGCGGCGGGTCTTCCAGTTCGGGTTCGGTCTTCAGCGCCAGGCGCAGGATGTCTTCGTTGCGGCCGCGCAGCAGGGCCAGCGCGCGATGCGAGGGCAGCTCCTTGATGCCTTCGCGGAAATCGAACCAGTCGCGGAACTTGGCGCCGGCGTCTTCCTTGCCTTCCGCCACCTTCGAAACCACCAGACCGTAGTCATACAGATAGTTGCGCAGTTTTTCCAGCAGCGCAGCATCCTCGGCGAAGCGCTCCATCAGGATCTGGCGTGCGCCGTCGAGCGCGGCCTTGACGTCCGGCACATGTTTTTCCGGCGGCTCTGCGGCCGTGTTCACGTATTTGGCGGCCTCGTCCTCCGGCTTCAGCGTCGGGTCGGCCAGCAGCGCGTCGGCCAGCGGCTCCAGCCCGGCTTCACGGGCGATCTGCGCCTTGGTGCGGCGCTTCTGCTTGTAGGGCAGGTAGAGGTCTTCGAGGCGCTGCTTGGTTTCGGCGTTCTCAATATCGCTCTTCAATTCCGGCGTCAGCTTGCCCTGTCCCTCGATGCTGGCGATCACGGCACTACGGCGTTCTTCCAGTTCGCGCAGATAGCCGAGGCGTTCTTCGAGGTTACGCAACTGGGTGTCGTCGAGGCCGCCGGTGACTTCCTTGCGGTAGCGGGAGATGAACGGGACGGTGGCGCCTTCGTCGAGCAGCTGGACGGCGGCAGCGACCTGTTGCGGACGGGCGCCGAGTTCCTCGGCGATGCGATGTTCGATGGATGGCAGCATGAATCGGGGAGTCTTTGAAGTTAAACCACGGGGAGCACGGGGGACACGGGGAAGAACGACGATTCGTCAGGCAATCGCCTTTTTTCGCGCTTTCCCCGTGCTCCCCGTGCCCCCGTGGTAATCAGTTTTTTGCGTCCTGAATCGCAACGACTGGGTGAAGCGGAGGCGCGCACTATGCCGCAAGGGGTGCGGCGGGGCAAGACTTGACAGCGGCTATTTGCTCAACTGCCGCATTGCCCGCTCCAGGCCTGAAATGGTCAACGGATACATGCGCTCGGCCATGATGTCGTTGAGGATGGAGATCGAGTGGCGATATTGCCAGTAGCGTTCCGGTTCCGGATTCAGCCAGGCGGCGGAGGGATAGGTGTCGAGCAGCCTGCGCATCCAGACCGAGCCGGCCTCCTTGTTGAAGTACTCGACCGAGCCGCCCGGATGGAGGATTTCGCCGGGGCTCATGGTGGCGTCGCCGACCAGCACCAGCTTGTAGTCGGGGCCGTATTTGTGCAGCACGTCCCAGAGCGGGAGGGTTTCGCTGCGCCGCCGGTGGTTGTCCTTCCAGACGTGGTCGTAGACGCAGTTGTGGAAGTAGAAGTGCTCCAGATGCTTGAACTCGCTCTTGCAGGCGGAGAACAGTTCCTCGCAGGTACGCACGTGGTCGTCCATCGAACCGCCGATGTCGAGGAACAGCAGCACCTTGACCTTGTTGTGGCGCTCCGGGCGCATGCGCAGGTCGAGCCAGCCGGCGTTCTCGGCCGTGCCGCGGATGGTGCCTTCCAGATCCAGCTCGTCGGCGGCACCCTCGCGGGCGAAGCGGCGCAGGCGGCGCAGTGCCACCTTGATGTTGCGCGTGCCGAGTTCCACGGCGTCGTCGAGGTTCTTGAACTCGCGTTGTTCCCAGACCTTGATCGCGGTCCGGTTGCCGGCCGATTCGCCGCCGACGCGGATGCCTTCCGGGTGATAACCGCCGTTGCCGAAGGGGCTGCTGCCGCCGGTGCCAACCCACTTGCTGCCGCCGGCATGGCGGCCTTTCTGCTCCTTCAGACGCTTGCGGAATTCCTCCATCAGCTTGTCGAAGCCGAGCTTTTCCAGCTGCGCTTTCTCCTCGTCGCTGAGGTGCTTTTTTGCCAGCAGGCGCAACCATTCTTCGGGAAGTTCGGCTTCCAGCCCGGGAATCTTTTCGACGCCGTGAAAATATTCGCCGAAGGCCTGGTCGAAGCGGTCGTAGGCGCTTTCGTCCTTCACCAGGCAGGTGCGGGCGAGGAAGTAGAACTCGTCGATGCTGTGGTCGGCGACGCGGGCCTGCATGGCTTCCAGCAAGGTCAGGTACTCGCGGGTCGATGCCTTCAGATTGCGGGCTTTCAGATGGTAGAAAAAGTCGATCAGCATGGTTTATCCGACGAAGTGGCCTTGCAGGCATTCGACCCGGTTGCGGCCCCGATGTTTGGCTTCGTACAGCGCGGCGTCGGCTGCACCGGTGAGCTGGTCCGGATCCTGGCCGTGCTCCGGATAGCAGGCAATGCCGAAGGAGGCGGTGATTTTCAGGGCATGGCCTTCGAATACGACCGCGGCGTTTTCTATGTCGCGACGCCAGGTTTCCGCGCGCTGACGGGCTTTGTCAGCGGGCATTCCGGGCAGCAGGACAAGGAACTCCTCGCCGCCGTAGCGGCAGGCGACGTCTTCGGTGCGCGTATCGGCCAGCAGCAGCTCGGAGAGCATGCGCAACACCTTGTCGCCGGCACGGTGACCGTAGTTGTCGTTGAGCTGCTTGAAATGGTCGACGTCGATCATCAGCAGGGAGAGCGGGTGGCCCTCGCGGCGCGCGCGCGCCACTTCGCGTTCGAGGGTTTCGTCGAGGTAGCGCCGGTTGTAGAGCCCGGTCAGGCTGTCGCGTACCGCTAACTCCTCAAGTCTGGCCTGGAGCGCCTGGATTTGTTCGAGACGGGTTTGCAGCCCGATGTTGGCGGCATGCAGCGCTTCTTCGGCCTGGGTACGCTCGGTAATGTCCAGCGCAATCGAGATGACCCCCGCGGGGTTGCCCGCCGGGTCGTGGAACATGGCGTTCGACCAGGCGCAGAAAATGGTTCTGCCATCCTTGGTGAGGTTATGGTTGACCGAGTGGGCGACGAAATCCGAATCCAGTGCGCCATCGGTGATCGCCTGAACCTGGGGGCGTTCGGCTTCCGGTACCATGAAGTCGAAGAAATTACGCTCCAGCACTTCTTCCTTGGTCCAGCCGAAGGTACGTTGCGCTTCGCGGTTCCAGCCGGTCAGCACGAACCCTTTGCGCCAGGTGATGACGGCCACCGGTGCGGTGTCGAGCACCACGCGCAACTGTTCCTCGTTGGCCCGGCGCTCGGCCAGCGCCTGGTCGCGTTCAACCAATGCGCGGTTGAGATTGCGGTTGAGGCGGGCGTAGCGCCAGACCAGTATGGAGAACAGCAGCAGTGCTGCCAGCGCGCTGAGCAGCGAGGTGTTGACCCACGCTGGCAGCTTGACCGGGCGTGGATCGTAGATGAAGCCTTCGATCTCGAATTCGTGCGGGGTCATGCCCAGGCTGGCGTACATATCGGCGATCTTGCGCCAGCGTTCCGGGTTCATCGAACCGATCTCGACCAGGTCCGGTTGCATCAGGCGGGCCGTCTCGGCGGCTTCGAACCGCAGGTGTTCCAGGCTGTGGCGCTGGCTGTATTTGCTGCGGATCAGCTCGATCACTTCCTCGCTGTGGGCCAGCGCGTACTGCCAGCCGCGCAGACTGGCCTCGCGGAAGGCGACTACTTGACTGGGATGCTCCTTCAGATGTTTCTGTGTGGTGAACAGCGTGTCGCCGTAAAAGTCGATGTCGACGCTGCGTGGGCTGAACTGGTGATAGGTGAAATTGGCGGACTGTAGGTCGTAGGCTTCGTCGGTCGAGTAGCCGGAAAGGGCATCGACGCGGCCCGAGGTCAGTGCGTCGATATCGAAGCTGTGCGGGACTTCGACAATCCGGTTGCGCTCGACTCCGCTGCGGGTGAGGAAAGCGAACAACTCGGTTTCCTCCGGCAGCAGCATGATCCGCTTGTCGGTGAGATCCTTGATCGACTGGATGCGGACGCTGGTGAACAGTACCAGCGGCGAATGCTGGATGATGCAGGCCAGTGCCACCACCGGTTTGCCCTGGGCTCTATGCAGCGCCAGATCGGAGGCGCCTATGCCGTAATCGGCGCGGCCGTTGAGCACCGCGTCGAGCGAGTTTTCCCTGGCCGTTTGTTCGACGATGGTCACGTCCAGCCCGGCCTCTCGGTAGTAACCCTTTTCCAGCGCCGCGTAATAGCCGGCGAACTGGAACTGGTGCTTCCACTTCAGCTGCAGCGTGACGCGTTCCAGCGCGACGGCCGGCAGGGCCGTCAGCAGAAACAGGATCAGGATGCAGCCGGGAAGAGGGTTCACCGCGCTTGCTTGTCCATGAAGACCAAGCGCTCGAACAGATGCACGTCCTGTTCGTTCTTCAGCAGCGCGCCGTGCAGCGGCGGGATGGCGGTCTTGCGGTCGGCGCTGCGCAGCGCCTCGGGCGGAATGTCCTCGGACATCAGGAGTTTCAGCCAGTCGATCAGTTCGGAGGTGCTCGGCTTCTTTTTCAGTGCTGATACCGCACGCAGCTCGAAGAATACTTCCAGTGCCTCGCGTAGCAGTTCGCGCTTGAGGTCGGGGAAGTGGACATCGACGATGCGCGCCATGGTGTCCTTGTCGGGGAAGCGGATGTAGTGGAAGAAGCAGCGGCGCAGGAAGGCGTCGGGCAGTTCCTTCTCGTTGTTCGAGGTGATGAAGACGATTGGCCGGTGCTTCGCTTTGACCAGGGTGCGCGTTTCGTAGCAGTAGAACTCCATGCGGTCGATTTCGCGCAGCAGATCGTTGGGAAACTCGATGTCGGCCTTGTCGATTTCGTCGATCAGCACCACGGTCGGCTGATCGGCCTCGAACGCCTGCCAGAGCACGCCCTTGACGATGTAGTTGGCGATGTCATGGACGCGGCCGTCGCCGAGTTGGGAATCGCGCAGACGCGATACCGCGTCGTACTCGTACAGCCCCTGCTGGGCCTTGGTGGTCGATTTGACATGCCATTGGATCAGGTTCAATCCGAGCGCGGCGGCCACTTCCTCGGCCAGCATGGTTTTGCCGGTGCCCGGTTCGCCCTTGATCAGCAGCGGACGCTGCAAGGCGATGGAGGCGTTGACGGCGAGCATCAGGTCCGGTGTGGCGACGTAACTCTCTGTTCCCTTGAAGCGCATGGGGGTCATCCTGGGTTGAATTGGGGTCGTGTTTCGATTCTAACGTCCTACGGCCCGCCGCAGGCAGGCGAGATAGGCCTCGCCATCGAGCGGTGCCCGGTCGCGCTGGGCGCGCCAGAGGGTTTCGCCGAGGCAGTCGAGGATGCGGTGCAGCGCCTCGTGGCGATCGTCGAGTTGCTCCAGCAACTGCTGGTACAGGTTGCGGATTCCCGTCGGCTGGTCGATCTGCAACTGTTCGGCGATGGCGAGATGCAACGAAAGGTGCAGGAAGGGATTGGTTTCGCCCTGCTCGGGCATCCAGTCCTTGGCCAGGGCATCTTCGCCACTGCCGAGCAGGGTGTGGTATTCCGGGTGGAGAACGACGAGGTCGGCCGCCATGGTTTCCAGCGGCGTGGCGGGAAGGCGTTCCCGATGTTTGCGCCAGGCATCGATGAGGAACTGGCGGACCTGGTCTCGGCTGGGTGTGAACATGGGTCAGGACTCGGCACTGAACAGTGCGTAAACGGTGGAATAGCTGAGCAGCAGGTTTTCTCCGGCGACCGGGCCGATCTCGCCGGCGCCGTAGGCACCCAGCACCGGGAGGTCGGGATAGCGCTCCTGTAGCAGGGCCAGATCGCGGTCGGCGCCGCGGGAGAAATAGGGGCCGCGGCCGATGCAGGAAAACATCAGGGCGAATTCCGGATCGGGCGCCTCCTGGCCGATTTCCTGCAAGGTCCGCAGGCTGTCGGCCGCCGCCGTTTCCGGATCGTGGCGGACCCAGACCAGGGCGGCGTGGTCGGGCAGGCGGGCGGCGAGGGTGACCGACTTTTCGTGCGGATTGACGCCGATGATCGGCACCAGCGCATAGCGTCCGTCTTCCAGCGCCAACTCCGGCATGGCGCCGGTTTCCAGCACGGCGGCAAAGTAGCGCGTGTGCGGTGCGGCGGTTTCGTCGGCGGCACCCGGCGCGACTTCGAGCAGCGAATCCAGCGCCGGCCGGTGCGACAGGGTGAACAGCTCGAAACCCATACGGCCTGTGATCTGTAGCGGCGGCGAGCAGACCCGCAGGCCGCGCGAGACGCCGATGGCCGTGCGCGCGCCGAGAAAGCGGGCTTCCGCATGGCCGTCGCTGCGTAGCCGGCACTGGCTCCAGACGTCGCCGCCGGCCACGCCCTCGCTGCCGGTACTTAGCGTGCCGTAGCGGACGGGCCCGGTTTTCAGGTGGCTGCCGAGTTGTACTTCGGGTTTGCTCAGCGTCAACAACGGAATTCCGCCGTCGGCGGCCGCAGGCTGGACCGCCGACAGGCAGATCGGGCCGCACAACACCAGTGCTGCCGCCGCCGGTTGATCCAGCGCCCAGTCCTCTGCGGTGAACAGCCCCGGTACCGTGCAGCCGCTGACTTGAAGGCAGCGGGCGGTGCGCGAGGCGGCATTGACCGCCGGCTGGGTGTGGTTTGAAAAATGCGCGGAGAGCAGCAGCAGGAGGCTGTGCGCGTAGTCGCAGCCGACGGCCGACAACGCCGCCCTGACGGCTTCGGCCGCCAGTTCGGGCGAAGCCGACGCGGCACTGGCGAATCCGGTGGCAGCGGCGCGGCGCATGGCTAGGTGGCCGTCTTCCGTCGATACTCGCAGAGATCGAGTATCGGGCAGCGCGGGCATTCGGGGGTGCGCGCCTTGCACACGTAGCGGCCGTGCAGGATCAGCCAGTGGTGGGCATGCAGCTTGTAGGCGTCGGGAGTGAATTTAACCAGCTTGTCTTCGACGCTGCGCACGTCTTTGCCGGGGGCCAGGCCGGTGCGGTTGGCGACGCGGAAGATATGGGTATCCACGGCGATGGTGGGTTCGCCGAAGACGATGTTGAGTACGACGTTGGCGGTCTTGCGGCCGACGCCGGGAAGCGCTTCGAGCGCCGCCCGGTCATGCGGCACCGTACCGGCGTGGCGTTCGAGCAGTATCTTGGTCAGTGCGACGACGTTCTTCGCCTTGGTCTTGTAGAGGCCGATGGTCTGGATATAGCCGGCCAGTTTTTCCTCGCCCAACGCGGCGATTGCCGTGGCGGTTGGGTGGTCGTTGAACAGCGGACGGGTGGCGCGGTTCACGCCCTTGTCGGTGGCCTGGGCAGAGAGCACCACGGCGACGAGCAGTTGATAGGGTGTGCGGTATTCGAGCTCGGTGGCCGGGTGAGGGTCGGCCGCCGCCAGCCGGGCGAAGATTTGCGCGCGCTTCGCCTTGTTCATGGCCGGTCAGGCCTAGGCGGCCGCCAGTTGCGGCTGTGTCGGCTGGCGCCGCGCTCTGGCCGCGGCACGGGTATCGAGCCAGTTACGCACGGCGATCAGTACGCCCAGCAGAATGAAGGCGCCCGGCGGCAGGACGCCGATCAGGAAGCTGTAATCCTCCGGCAGGATGCGGATCGCGTGGGCGCCGGGAACGATCATCTCGATGCCTTCGAATACCGTACCTTGGCCGACGAATTCGCGTGCCGCACCGAGCACGGCAAGCACGCCGGTAAGACCGATGCCCATCATGAAACCGTCCCATGTCGAATGCCAGACCGGATTTTTGGCGGCAAACGCCTCTACGCGCGCCAGCACGATGCAGTTGGTGACGATCAATGGAATGAAGATGCCGAGGATCACGTACAGCTCGTGCAGCCAGGCGTTGAAGGCCAGGTCCACCATGGTCACCAGGGCGGCGATGATCAGGATGAACACCGGAATGCGGATTTCGAACGGAATGAAGGCGCGCAGGGCCGAGACGCCGCCGCTGGACAGCGCCATCACCAGCGCCGTCGCCAACCCGAGGCTGACGGCATTGGTCAGCGTGGTGGTCACCGCCAGTGTGGGGCAGAGGCCCAGTACTTGGGCCAGGATGGCGTTCTGTTTCCACAGGCCGTTGCGGCTTATTTCGCTGAACGTGCTCATGGTTGCTCCTTGTACGCAGTTCCGGCAGGTTGGGCAAAAAGCCGCTCCTGGTTGGTGACCGCCCACTGTAACGCGCGACGCGTGGCGTTGGTGACGGCACGCGGTGAAATCGTCGCACCGGTCATGTAGGCGAACTCGCCGCCGTCCTTTTTCACCTTGAAACGGCTCTCGGGGATCTTGCCGAATCCGGTATCGTTGAATTGGCCGATCCACGGATGGGCCTTGTTGCGGTCCTTGGCCGGGTCGATGTAGTCGCCGAGCCCCGGGGTTTCCTTGTGTTGGGTGACGCGGATGGCGGCCAGTTCGCCGTCGGCGCGTACCGCCAGCAGCAGGCCGATGCGTCCCGAATAGCCGTCGGGGGCGGCGGCTTCGAGCACCAGCGCCACCGGTGCGCCGGCCTTGCGCGCCCGATAGACCAGGGTCGGGTCGTCGAGGCCAAGCGCAGCGGTGGGCGGCAGGGTCACGGCGTCCTGCAGCAATTCGTTGTCGTAGCTGCTGCGCGGCAATACGGCGTCGATCAGTTTCAACTTTTCGGCTCGCGCGCTGGCTTCGATGGCCGGCTTGGTGGCGAAATAGGTGGCCGCCATCACCGCGGTGAAGGCGACGCAGAACAGCATCAGGATGAAGGCCGTGCGCGCCGAGATACGGGCGATTGAAACCTCGGTACGGGGCGGAATGTCTTCCGCCAGCGTGTGCTGGACCGAATTTTCGTCGCTCACGCGCCGTCTCCCTTCTTGTGGCCGAACACCGGCGGCTGGGTATGCATATCGATCAGCGGCACCGCAATATTCATCAGCAGCACGGCGAAGGCGATACCGTCGGGATAGGCGCCCCAGGTGCGGATCACCCAGGTGAGCAGTCCGATGCCGGCGGCGAAGATCAGCTTGCCGCGCGGCGTGGTGGCGCCCGAAACCGGGTCGGTGACGATGAAGAAAGCGCCGAGCAGGGCGCCGCCGGAAAACACGTGGAACAGCGGGGTGGCGAACTGGTCGCCGTTAATCAGGTGGAATACCCCGGCGATCAGTCCGAGCGCGGCGAGGAAAGCCAACGGCATGTGCCAGGTGACGATGCGCTGTTGCAACAGCCAGAGGCCGCCCAGCAGGTAGCCGGCGGCGATCCATTCCCAGCCCTTGCCGCCGAGCGTGCCGAAGCTTGCGCCCTGGGCGATCACGGCGGCGACCGTGGCGCGGTTTTCCTCGCTATGCAGCGCGGTGCGCAGCGCGTCCAGCGGTGTGGCCATGGTGATGCCGTCGAGCGCGCGTTCGCCGAAGATCAGGCCGAGCTGGGTGTGGAAATCGGCGAATCCGGCGGCGGGCCATTGCGACATCAGCAGCGGGTAGGCGACGATCATCAGCGCAAAGGCGGCCATCGCCGGGTTGAACGGATTCTGTCCGAGGCCGCCATAGAGCTGCTTGACCACCACGATGGCGAACAGGGTGGCGGTCACCGTCAGCCACCAGGGCACGACGGGCGGGAAGGTGAGGGCGATCAGCCAGGCGGTGACTAATGCCGATCCGTCCGAAACGAACAGCCAGACCGGTTTGCGACGCAGCGCCAGGATCGCCGCTTCGCCGGCCAACGCGGTGGCAGAGGCCAGGGCGAGTTGCACCAGGATCGCTGCGCCGAAGAAATAGACGTAGGCAGCGATGCCAGGCAGCAGCGCCGCAGCGACACGCAGCATGACGCTGCGGACGCTGGCGGGCTTGAGTAGGTAGGGGGAGTTGTGGGCCATGGATCAGGGCTTGTTTTCCGGCGGCGTATGCGCAATTTCGCGGATCTGGGCGCGGCGCGCCTCGATTTCCGCCACCTCGGCCTGCTGCGCCGGGGTCAGTTGTTCGATATTGTCCGGTTGGATTTCCGCCTTCTGCGCCTGGGCGCGGGCAAGGGCAGCCGCGATCAGCGCCTTCTTCGGGTCGTCCTCGGCCGCCGTCGCGGCGGCTTCGGCGGCGAGCTTGGCGCGGGTCTCGGCGGCTTTGGCGGCAAGCTTGGCGGCTTTCTCCTGCTTTTCCCGCTCTTCGCGGGCGAGACGGAATTCGTAGCGCTCGCGTGCCGCATCGGCGGCGGCCTTCTCGCGCTCACGGTCCCAGATTTCGCTCTTGGCGAAACGGTAGTAGTCCACCAGCGGAATGTGCGAGGGGCAGACGTAGGCGCAGCAGCCGCATTCGATGCAGTCGAAGAGGGCGTATTCCTGCGCCTTGCCGAACTGCTTGGCGCGGGAGAACCAGTACAGCTCGAACGGTTGCAGGTCGGCGGGGCAGGCCTTGGCGCATTCGCCGCAGCGGATGCAGGGCATTTCCGGCTCCGGCGGCGGGAACAGCGCGGGACTGCCGACCAGGATGCAATTGGTGGCCTTGATTACCGGGACGTCCGGATTCGGCATGGCGAACCCCATCATCGGCCCGCCCATGATCACCCGGTCGCTGTCGGGCTTGGCGCGGGTCGGCGCAATCGCGTGGCGCATTGGCGTGCCGAACAGAATTTCGTAGTTGCGCGGCGCTTCGACATTGCCGGCGACGGTGACGATGCGCGAGATCAGCGGCCGGCCGAATTCCAGCGCTTCGTGGATCGCGTAGGCGGTGCCGCTGTTGAAGCACTGCACGCCGTAGTCGGTGGAGCGCCGGCCGTGGGGCACCTCGATGCCGGTGAGTACGCGGATCAGCTGCTTGGCGCCGCCGGCCGGATAACGCGTGGGAATCGGCACGATCTGGATGTCGCGGGCGGTGTCGCCCAGATTGGCGACTGCGGCGCGCATGCTGGCTATGGCTTCGGGCTTGTTGTCCTCGATGCCGATCAGCACCTCTTCGGCCTGTAGCAGGTCGCGCAGGATCGCCGCGCCGCGCAGCACGCCTGCCGGACGCTCGCGCATCTGCATGTCGTCGCAGGTGATGAACGGCTCGCATTCGGCACCGTTGATGATCAGGGTTTTGAACTTGGTGCTGCGGCTGCCCTGCACCTTCAGGTGGGATGGAAATACTGCGCCGCCGAGGCCGACGATGCCTGCGTCGCGCAGAATGTCGCGAACTTCGCCGGCCGGCAGCGAGCGCCAAGCCACCGGCCGGGTTTCGATCCAGGCTTCCTCGCCGTCGGGTTCGATCACCACGCAGAGGGTGCCGAGTCCCGAAGAATGGGCCATGGTGCGCATTTCCACGGCCTTCACGGTGCCCGAGGTGGAGGCATGCACGGCGGCGGAGACGTTGCCGTCGGCAGCACCGATCATCTGTCCCTTGAACACTTTTTCACCGGCCTTGACCAGCGGCCGCGGCGTGCCGCCGATGCTCTGGTGAAGGGGAATGACCAGTTCGGCGGGCAGCGGAATCTGGCCAATCGATTCACGGACGGAGTCCAGCTTGTGCGTCTGCGGCTTGACGCCGCCGTTGAACTTGAACAGCGCGCGCAACATCAGGCGGCCTTTCCTTCCTTGGGCATCATCCGGAATACCGGGTAGCGCCACTTCCAGGTATCCACCGATTCGGCGATCGGCACCATGGCGATGCAGTTCACCGGGCAGGGCGGCAGACACAGCTCGCAACCGGTGCAGAGCCGCTCAACCACGGTATGCATCTGTTTTGCCGCGCCGACGATGGCATCGACCGGGCAGGCCTGGATGCACAGGGTGCAGCCGATGCACAGGTTCTCGTCGATCACCGCCGCGCTTTTCGGTTTCTCGACGCCGTGTTCTTCGGACAATGGCTTGACTTCGCGGCCGAGCAGCTCGGCCAGCTTGCGGATGCCTTCCTCGCCGCCCGGCGGGCACTGATTGATGTCGGCTTCGCCTTTTGCAATCGCCGTCGCATAGGGTTTGCAGCCGGGAAATCCGCACTGGCCGCACTGTGTTTGTGGCAGCACGGCGTCGATCTTTTCCACCAACGGATCGCCTTCGACCTTGAACCTGATCGAGGCGTAGCCGAGGGCGGCGCCGAGCACGATGGCGCCAAGGGCCATGACGAGAATGGCTGAAATCATGAGGCGTTACGCTTCGGAAGCTTTAACCACGGGGGACACGGGGCGCACGGGGGGAAACCTGGAGGCGATTTGTCTTTCCCGGTGTGCCCCGTGTCCTCCGTGGTTTGAAAGATCATTTGAATTTATCCAGCCCGGCGAAGCCCATGAAGGCCAGGCTCATCAGGCCGCTGGTGACGAAGGCGATCGCCGTACCTTTGAAGTAGGTCGGAATATCGGCGCCGTCGAGGCGTTCGCGCAGGCCGGCGAACAACACCAGGGCGAGGGTGAACCCGACCGAGCTGCCGAAGCCGAAGAGCAGGGATTCGATGAAATTGTGCTTGAGATTGATGTTGAGCAGCGGAATCCCCAGTACGGCGCAATTGGTGGTGATCAGCGGCAGATAGATACCGAGCATCTGGTGCAGGCCGGGGCTGGTCTTCTGTACGACCAACTCGGTGAACTGGACGATGGCGGCGATGGTGACGATGAACGACAGCGTGCGCAGATAGGCCAGGTCGAAGGGTTGCAACAGCCAGACGTCGAGGACATAGCTGGTGCCGCAGCCGAGGGTGAGCACGAAGGTGGTCGCCGCGCCCATGCCGATGGCGGTCTCCAGTTTTTTGGAGACGCCCATGAACGGACACAGGCCGAGAATGCGAACCAAGACGACGTTATTGACCAGAACGGCGCCGAGGAGAATGAATAAATAGCTGGTCATGGCTTAGCGAGGCAGGGGCGCCGGTCCATTCCTGGCGGCGCTGAGAGGGCACGATTATCGCCCAACGCCTGGGGGCGAACAAGCCGGGGCCGAGATTATTTCCCGTCGCTTCAATCGCTTCCCGTTATCCGTCAATACACTTATGTCATATACAATCTGGCGCTTCAGATGGAATGCGTGAGCGGCGATGGCAAAGCAGACCTTATACGAAGTGCTCGGGCTTGCCCGGGATGCCTCGACGAAGGAAATCGAGCGGGCCTGCGCACTGCACCTGCGAGTGCTGGATTCCGATCCGTCGATCGACGACAGGGAAAATCGGGCGACCTTCGTGCGCCTTGCCCGCGACGTGTTGTCCGATGCCGTGCGGCGCGCCCGTTACGACGCTCAACTCGCCACCGTGTCCATGGCGGAAACCGGCGCGACGCTGCGACCGGCCAGGGTGAAGCCCGCTCGATACGGCGCAAAGGCGGTGTTGCTGGCGGCGTCGGTCGTTGCTGTGGCGGTCGTATTGACGGCCTGGCAGGATACGGAGCCTGCCTCCCGGTCGATTGCCGAGCCTGCCGCGGCGATACCGATTCCCGCCGACGATGGTGCCCAAGCGCAACCGGTCTTGTCCGATGCCGTCGCGCCGCCCTTATCCCCTTCCACCCCGCCGGCGGCCGCTGCCGCGGCCGTTTCTGCGCCGGCTACAGTCGGCAAGCCGAGCTATCGGATTTCCATCGATTCGCCGGATGCCGAGTTGCTGAAGAAGCTCGTGTGGTCGGTCTATGGCGTCGTCGGCCGGCGCGGTATGGGGACCGGGATCATGATCGACAACGAAAAACTGTTGACGAATTGCCACGTCCTGGCGCCGAACATCCGTCAGGGAAAAATTTTCGCGGTCAATGCGGTCACCCGCGAGCATGCCGAAGTCACCGAAGTCGCCTACCTCGACCACGAGGACGCCTGTCTGGTCAAGGTGCCGGGGCTGAACGGGCAGGCCGTTCCGATCGGTAGTACGGCCCTGCTTGCCACGGGCGATACCGCCCACAATATCGGTTATGCGAACGGCACGTTGACGGCCTCACAGGGGCGGTTTCTCGGCTGGATGAAGCGCTTCGGGCAGAATTTCCTCGCTACCAGCAATTATTGCGATCACGGCGTGTCCGGCGGGCCGCTGGTGGATGACGAAGGCCGGCTGATCGGCCTGACCACGGGCGGGCCGACCGATCGTTCGCGCTGTTACTCGCTGACCGTGGAGACGATTGCCGCGTTGCGGTTCCAATCGTCGGTGCCGCTCCGGGAGTTCCCGGAAAACTACGTTTCCAACATCACGCGGCGCAACTGGTAGTACCGTCGTTCAAGCGGTCGCCCGGATGCACTCGCGGATCAGGTCCGGTCCGCGGTAGATCAGGCCGGTATAGATCTGCACCAGGCTGGCGCCGGCGTCGAGCTTGGCCTTCGCCCGGTGGCCGTCGGTGATGCCGCCGGCGGCGATGATCGGCAGTTCGCCTTGCAGGGCGGCGGCCAACGCGCGCACCACGGCAGTCGACTTTTCGAACAGCGGGGCGCCGGAGAGGCCCCCCGTTTCCCGCGCATGGGGGACACCTTCGATGCCTTCGCGGGTGATGGTGGTATTGGTGGCGATGACCCCATCGATGCGATGGCGGCGCAGCGCATCGGCGATGTTGACGATTTGCGCGGCATCGAGATCGGGAGCGATCTTCAGCGCCAGCGGCACATAGCGGCCATGGCGCTCGGCGAGCGTGGTCTGCCGCGCCTTGAGTGCGCCGAGCAGGGCGTCGAGTTCGGACTCTCCCTGCAACTGGCGCAGGTTCTGGGTGTTCGGGCTGGAGATATTGACCGTGATGTAGCTCGCCGCGGCGTAGACCTTGTCCAGGCAGGCAAGGTAATCGTCGGCCGCGCGTTCGATCGGGGTATCGAAATTCTTGCCGATATTGATCCCTAGCACGCCCTTGAAGCGCGCCGCGCGGACGTTTTCCAGCAGCGCATCGACGCCGTGGTTGTTGAAGCCCATGCGGTTGATCACCGCCTGTTTTTCCGGCAGACGGAACATCCGCGGTTTCGGGTTACCCGGCTGCGGCCGTGGCGTGACGGTGCCGACTTCGACGAAGCCGAAGCCGAGCCGGTCCCAGGCGGTGATTGCTTCGCCATTCTTGTCGAGGCCGGCGGCGAGGCCGACCCGGTTGGGAAAGTCGAGGCCCATCACGTGCGTGGATGCAGCGCTGACGGCCTGCGGCAGCATCAGCCCGCCGACGCGCTTCAGTCCGGCGATGGTCAGTTCGTGGGCGGTTTCGGCATCGAGCGAGAACAGCAGCGGGCGGACGAGGCAGTAGGGCAAGGGCATGGCGCGTCTTCAGGGGTGGAGGTTGCATGTTGGCCGGCGCGATGCCGGCCCGCGATTCAGAAATCTTCCAGTATCTGCCAGTCGCCGGCGCGATATATCTCAAGCGGTCGGAAGCGCGACTTGTAAGTCATCTTGCGGCTGTCGCGGATCCAGTAGCCGAGATACAGATAGGGCAATCCCAGATGCTGACATTGGGCGAGCTGCCAGAGCACGGCATATGTGCCGTAGCTGGCCTGGCGGATGTCTGGGTCGTAGAAGGTGTAGACCGACGAGAGACCATCGGAAAGCAGGTCGACGATGCTCACCATGCGCAGCATTTCGCCTTCGCGGAATTCGATCAGCCGGCTGTCGACATGCGATTGCAGCAGGAAGTGGGCGTACTGGTCGCGGCTGTCGCGGTCCATGCCGCCGCCCTGATGGCGCGCCGCCTGGTAACGTTGGTAGAGTTGGTAGTGTTCTTCGCGGAAGGTCAGCGAGCGTTCGCCTGCGGTCAATCCCGAGTGTTGGTTGACGGCCCGCCGCTGGCTGCGGTCGGGCTTGAATTCGGCGACTCTGACCCGCACCGGCTGGCATTCGTTGCAGGCGTCGCAGTAAGGTCGATAGGTGAATACGCCGCTGCGGCGAAAGCCCACCCGCACCAGATCGCCATAGGTCGGCGGGTCGATCAGGTGGGTCGGCGCCGCTACTTGCGAGCGTGCCACCCGGCCCGGCAGGTAGGAGCAGCCATAGGGCGCCGTGGCGTAGAACTGGAGCAGCGGAAAGGGCGGCAGATCGCGCAGATGGGTCATGGCAGATCCTCCGCCCTCGGGGCCGGGCGGAACGCATCGGCCAGTGCATCCCCTGCCCAACGGCCCGCCGGCGCATTGGCGGCGGCGAACGTTTCCAGCGCCGCGGCGAAGTCGCGGCGGGGGATCGGGCGGGCGCCTAACGAGGCGAGGTGGGCGGTTTCCATCTGACAGTCGATTATGCCGAAATCGAGCCGTTTCAAGTGCAGGCAAAGATGGGCGAGTGCGATTTTTGACGCATCGCTGACGCGCGAAAACATCGATTCGCCGAAGAAGGCCCTCCCGATGGCGACGCCGTACAGCCCTCCGGCGAGTTGTCCGTCGATCCAGGTCTCGACGCTGTGGGCGTGGCCGAGGCGATGCAGTGCGAGGTAAGCCTGCTGCATTTCCATCGTGATCCAGGTGCCGCGCTGACCGTCGCGGGGGGCTTCGGCACAGGCATGGACGACGCCGGCGAAGTCATGGTCGAGGCGTACCCGATAGGTGCCGTTGCGCAGGGTACGGCGCAGCGAACGGGAGATTTTCAGTTCGTCCGGCCGCAGCACCATGCGCGGGTCCGGGCTCCTCCAGAGGATCGGGTCGCCGGCGGAGAACCAGGGGAAGATGCCCCGCCGATAAGCGGCGAGGAGGCGGCCGGGAGAAAGATCGCCACCGGCCGCGAGCAGTCCGTTGGGTTCGCGCAGTGCCCTTTCGGGCGGGGGAAAGAGGTATTCGTCAGGCGGTAGCCAGGGAATCATCCCGGCATCGGGTCGGCGTTGCCCAAGGCGACGGTGTTGAGCCCGCCGTCGACATACATGATCTCGCCGGTGATGGCGCTGGCCAGGTCGGAGAGCATGAAGGCGGCGGCATTGCCGACTTCCTCGATCGTGACGTTGCGGCGCAGCGGCGCGTGGTGGGCGTTGTAGGCCAGCAGTTTGCCGAAGTTGCCGATGCCGGAGGCGGCCAGGGTCTTGATCGGCCCGGCGGAAATGGCGTTGGCGCGGATGCCCTGCGGGCCAAGGCAGAACGCCAGATAGCGGGTGGCGGCTTCCAGGCTGGCTTTGGCCAGGCCCATGGTGTTGTAGTTAGGCATGGTGCGCTCGGCGCCGAGGTAGGTCAGTGCCAGTACGGCGGCGCTTTTGCTCTTCAATAGCAGCGGCCGGGCGCCCTTGACCAGGGCCGGGAAACTGTAGGAGGAGACGTCGTGGGCGATGCGGAAGGCGTCGCGGGTGATGCCGTCGAGAAAATCGCCCTCGATCGCTTCGGACGGCGCGTAGGCGATGGAATGCACCAGTCCGTCGAGGCAATCCCAGCTTTTGCCGAGGTCGGCGAAAAGCGTGTCGATCTCGCCATCATTCGAAACGTCGCAGGGGAAGATCTGGGTGCTGCCGAATTCCTCGGCAAACTTGGCGAGACGATCCTTGAAACGCTCGTTCTGATAGGTGAAGGCGAGCTCGGCGCCTTCGCGATGGCAGGCCTTGGCGATGCCATAGGCGATGGACCGGTTCGACAGCAGTCCGGTGATGAGTATTTTTTTGCCTGCAAGAAACCCCATTGCGCTTCCCCACTGAAAAGACCGCGCGATTATATCGGACGATCCGCTAAACTCCGTCGCCATGAACAAGGTCGTTGCAGCCGTTCTCTGTCTGCTGTTGGCCGCCTGCGGCACGGCGTGGAACGACCCCTATCCGGCGTCCGAGGGCAGCGCCAACATCCTTTATTCGGCATTCACCGAACGACCCAAGCATCTCGATCCGGTGCAGTCCTACAGCGAGGACGAGTTCAATTTCACCACCCAGGTGTATGAACCGCCGCTGCAGTACCACTATCTGAAGCGCCCCTACCAAGTAGTGCCGTTGACGGCCCGCGAGGTGCCGCACCCGCGCTACCTGGATGGGCAAGGCAGGCCTCTGCCCGAGAACGCCGATCCGGCGCGGATCGCCTACACCGACTACGTGATCCGACTCAAACCCGGCATCCGCTACCAGCCGCATCCTGCGTTTGCAGAACAACCTGGCGACTTGCGCGGCATCGAACGCCTCGCCGACTTCCCCGCGCGCGCTACGCGTGAGCTGCGCGCCGCGGATTACGCCTACGAGATCAAGCGCCTGGCCCATCCGCGGCTGCACTCGCCGATTTACGGGGTGATGGCCGAGCTGATAGTCGGCCTGCCCGAACTGGCGAAGGAATTGCGGCGGCACGAAAAGACGCAGGCCGGCGGGTGGCTCGATCTGCGCAGCTTCGAACTGCCCGGCGTCGAGGTGCTGGACGACCTCAGCTACCGTATCCGGATCAAGGGCAAATACCCGCAGTTTCTCTATTGGCTGACCATGCCGTTCTTCGCGCCGCTGCCGTGGGAGGCCGACCGTTTTCATAGCCGCCCCGGCATGGCGGAAAAGAACCTGACGCTCGACTGGTATCCGATCGGCACCGGTGCCTACATGCTGACCGAAAACGATCCGAATTCGCGCATGGTGCTGGAACGCAATCCCAATTTCCGCGGCGACCGCTATCCCTGCGAAGGCCAGCCCGGGGACCGCGAGGCCGGTCTGCTGGCGGATTGCGGCAAGACTCTGCCGTTTATCGACAAGGCGGTGTTCACCCGCGAGAAGGAGCAGATTCCCTACTGGAACAAGTTCCTTCAAGGCTACTACGACGCTTCCGGCATTTCCTCGGATTCGTTCGACCAGGCGGTTCAGGTCAGCGGTAGCGGCGACGTGACGCTGTCCGACGACATGCGCCGGCAGGGTATCCGTTTGACCACGTCGGTCGCCACCTCGTCGATGTACATGGGCTTCAACTGGCTCGATCCGGTGGTTGGCGGCGCCGATCCGGCGAAGGCGGAGCGTACCCGCAAACTGCGCCAGGCGATTGCCATGGCTGTGGACCAGGAGGAATTCATCTCGATTTTCGCCAACGGTCGCGGTATCGCCGCCCAGGGGCCCATCCCGCCGGGTATCTTCGGCTATCGCGAAGGCCGCGAGGGCATCGATCCGGTGGTCTATCGCTGGGACAACGGCAGGCTCCGCCGCCGCAGCGTCGAAGAAGCCCGCCGTTTGCTCGCCGAGGCGGGCTATCCGCACGGCCGCGATGCCGCCAGCGGCGAGCCGCTGGTGATCAATCTCGATACCACCGGCAACGGCGTCGGCAGCAAGTCGCGCGTCGACTGGTTGCAAAAGCAATTCGCCAAGATCGACGTACAACTGGTGGTGCGCAGCACCGACTACAACCGCTTTCAGGAAAAGCTGTTGAAGGGCAATGCCCAACTGTTCTATTTCGGCTGGAATGCCGACTATCCCGATCCGGAAAACTTTCTCTTCCTGCTCACCGGTGCCCAGGGCAAGGTCAAGCACCAGGGCGAGAATGCGGCCAACTACGAGAACGCCGAATACGACCGGCTGTTCGAGCGCATGAAGGCGATGGACAACGGCCCCGAGCGACAGGCCATCATCGACCGCATGGTGGACATCCTGCGCCGCGATGTGCCGTGGATCTGGGGCTTCCATCCCAAGGACTACACGCTGGCCCACCAGTGGCTCGCCAATCGCAAGCCGAGCAAGGTCGGCCACAATACGCTGATGTACCAGCGTCTGGACAGTCCGTTGCGCGCGCGCCTGCGACGGGAATGGAACCGTCCGGTGGTGTGGCCGCTGGCCGGGGTGCTGCTGATTCTTGTTGCCCTGGCGCTTCCTGCGGTCACCGCCTATCGACGTCGCGAGGCGGCGCGGGCCGCCGGGTGAGCGGCGCGACTACTTGAGATAGCGTTCCTAATATCCCGAATCCACCTTGCCATGGAAGGGCGGCCAGCGCCCGACCAGGTTTTCCAGCATGGTCAGTTCGGCGTCGGAATGGTTGATGACCTCGGCGCCGACCATGCTGGTCGGCATCGCCGGGTCGCCATGGATGTAGATCGGATGGTCGTGGTGGGCGGTGCGGACAACTTCCTCCTGTTGCGGCGCGGCCGTGGGCGTAACCAGCGCTTCGCCGTAACAGAGGCAGAAATAGGTTTTTTTCGGCAGGGCTTCGATGTAACAGCCGGTACCGCGGATGCCGATGGTGGCGGTGGGCACGTAGATTTTTTTCGGCCCACGGCCGAATACCGAGAGCATTTTCCCGGTCGCGAGGCGGAAGAAACCTTCCGCCGCATCGCTGAAAAAATGCACCACGCTGTTTTCGCGTTGCAGAAAGGCCTCCTGGCCGATGACATAGACCGCTTCGCTCTGTGGCCCGGTGGCTACCGTGTCACCCAGCTTGATCAGGGTGCCGGGCCGCGCCGGGCGCTCGTTGACCGTGACCTGGCCGACCAGTTTTTGCAGCCCGTTTTGTGCCGGATTGACGCCCGCCGCCAAGGCCGAGCGGATCAGGGCGCTGACGCCGCCGGGCAGCAGGCTGGCGGCGGCAGCGAGTTTGAGCAAGCGTCGACGTTCCATCGTGATTTCCCTCTTGCGGTGGTTTTTCATGGCTGGGGAATAACTGGCTCAGCCCGAACGGCGGGTACGTGTTCAGCGCTTCCCTAGCGTAAACCACTATACGGGCAGGACACGTTCCTTGTTTGTTCCGATTGTTCCGCGCGGCCGTTTGCGAGGGCGTTTGCGATTGTGTGACCTGATGGTTGCTGAAGGTGGCGGCAGGCCGGCTACCGAACACTGGTTGCGCTGAAGACGCCCTATCTGGAGGCCGAGAACAAACGCTTCCGTCTGGCGCCCGGCATGCAGGTGGCTGCGGAGATCCATCTGGGTACCCGCACGGTGCTGGAGTACCTGCTTTCGCCGGTGCGCAAGGTGGTGTTCGAGGCCGGGCGGGAGCGTTGAGGACGTTACCGACCGGATTCCGCGGCGACGCCGCGCGGTTTCTTGCCGGTTTGTGCGCGTTTCATCCGGTCGCGGACGTCAGCCCAACTGAAACGGAAAGTCGTCGCAGATGGCGTCTTTGGGGTGATAGTAGCCGGCATTGGCGGCATATTCGCGATCGACGATCAGGATGTGGCTGACCAGCCAGTCCTGCAAAAAACTGAGCATGCGCAGGCTGAACGGTTGCCCGGCCATGACCAAGTGTTTTTCCTGCGTCAGCAGGACCTTGAACATGTCGTGCGCTTTCTTGTGTCCGTCGATTCGCATATAGCCGGTGGCCTGCATGAAGGCTTCTTCGGCGCTGAAATGTGAAACCGTGTATTTCTCCAGTTCGCCGATCAGGCCGAGCACTTCGCTCTGCGATCCATGCAAGGCGAGGGCTGACCAGAGGCGGCCGACCAGTGCAAAAAGGGAGCGATGCTGTTCGTCGATCTCGGACAGGCCGAACTGAAACTCGTCGCTCCAAGGGATGAGGTATTCCGCGAGGGCGGACATCCTAGCTCCTCCGGTAGCCAGAAATATTGGCTAACATATTGTTTGTATTGAAGATGGTTTGTTGCAGTAAATAATTATCTACTGATGGATATCCGTAATCTTGATCCAGGTCAAGATTACGGATGGATAAGCTTGCTGATATGCGCGGCGCCTGTGCGCGCTTGCAGTCGGCAGGGGGCGCTCCGCTACTCGAACAGATTCAGGATGCCGTCGAGGCTGGTGTGGTTCAGTGCGCAGCTGGCTTGTTCGCGCACGATGGGTTTGGCCCTGTAGGCGACGCCGATGCGGGCGTTCATCAACATTTCTATGTCGTTGGCGCCGTCGCCGACGGCGATCGCCTGATCGCGCGTGGCACCGCGCTCGGCGCATAGTCGGGCCAGGTAACGCGCCTTGGCCTGAGCGTCGATGATTTCGCCAAGCACGTTGCCGGTGAGTTTGCCGTCGACGATCTCGAGAACGTTGGCCCAGGCGTGGTCGAAGCCGAGGCGGGCCTTGAGCCGCTCGCTGAAGAAGGTGAATCCGCCGGATACCAGTGCGGTGGTGATGCCCGCGGCCCGCAATCCGGCCAGCAGCGCTTCGGCGCCCGGGTTGAGGCGCAGACGTTCGTCATAAACGCGGTCGAGGGCCGCAGCGTCCAACCCGCCCAGCAGCTTGACGCGGGCACGCAGGCTTTCGCTGAAATCGAGTTCGCCGCGCATTGCGGCGGCGGTGATGGTGGCGACCTCGTCCTTGAAGCCGTTCATGTCGGCGATCTCGTCGATGCACTCGATGTTGATCAGCGTCGAGTCCATGTCGGTGATGAAGACCTTCATGTCGCTCAGCCGGAGGCCTTCGGGCATGAAGGCGTAGTCCAGTCCGGCCTCGGCGCAGAGGCGGGCCAGGTCGTCGAAGGGCTGTGCTCCGGACAGGCGCACGGCATTGGTCGCGACGATCTGCCGTGCACGGGCGCGGGCCAGCCGTGCCAGATCGTCGATCGCCGCCGAGGAAAGGGGGGCCGTTCCTTGCAAAATCAGGTTCATCGTTGAATGTCGAGCCGCTTCAGTTCGAGCTGGGAAAAAATGTGTTCGAGATACATGGTCACGCCGGTATCGGCAGACTGGGCAAACCAGCGCCGGGCCTGGCTCCGGTCGCCGGCCAGCAGCGCTTTTTGACCGAGGTAGAAATAGGCTTCGCACAAGCGCATGCGCTTTTCCTTGTCCTCTGCGGTTGCGCTTTCGATCAGTTTGTCGGCGCTGATTTCATCGACCATCAGCGCGACGCCTTCTGCCGGCCATGCCTCTGAAAGACGAGGGCGGAAAGATTGTAGTGCGGCTTTCGGATCGCCGCCGTCGCGCTGTGCGGCCATTGCCAGCCAGATCAGGACATGCGGCAGGTTTTGCGCTGTGGCCAACTCGGCCGCACGGGAGAAATAGCGCTGCGCGGCGGCAAAATCGTCGAGGTAGTAGCTGACCATGCCCAGATCGGCCAGCGCCTGGGCGGTGGAGTCGCGTTGCGGGGCCCGTTCGAGGACGCTGCGCGCCTCCCGGTAGCGCCCGGCGTAAAGCAGTATTTCCGCCTTCAGCAAGGTGGCGCTATCGCTGGCCTTGAGCTCGATGCTGCGCTCTGCATCCATCAGGGCTTCGTCGCGACGGCCGAGATACGACAGCGCCGCGGCTCTTTCCTCGTAGGCCTTGGCCAGCAGTGCGCCGCTCAGCAGATTGCCGGAAATCGCTTCGTCGGCCACGGCGTAGTCGCGAACGAAATTTTGCCGCAGGATTTCGGCCTGGTCGGGATTGCGCTGGTTCAGCCGGTTCTTTTCCAGTTCCCGTACGAGTCGGGCGCGCAGTTCGGGCGTTTCGGTGAGCGGCAGCGCGAGTGTGGTGGCGAGCAGATTGGCGCCCTGCTTGATCTTTTCCGAATAGGCGGCGAAGTCGGTCGCGGCGACATGGTCGGCTAAGGTGCGCAAACGGTAGTCGAAGGTGAGGCGTGTCGGTTCTGCGCGGATGGTGCTGGAAAGGGCGATATGGCTATCCTGCCAGGACTCGGGGGACGGCGAGGGCAGCATCGCTTTTGCCGGAAGTTCGATGACGATGCGGTGGCTGTAGCTGGCGGGGTAGGGCAGGCCCAGCGGGAACTGGCGCGACGGCGTGCGCCGGAAGCGCACGATCGGCAGCAGCGAATTGGCGTAGAGCACGGTCTTCACCCGTCCCTGGTCATAGCTGAACAGGGGCGGGATGCGGAATGCCTGGGTCAGCGAAACCACGTTGGCTTTCGGATCGTCGGCGATTCCGGCGTCGCCCATCAGTTCGACATTGGGGAAGTCGCGGCCGTAATCGGACTGCAGGGCTTCGATGTAGCGCTTGAGGCCGGTTTCGGCGGCGTGCCTGCGGAAGCCTTCGGCGAAGCCGCCGGTGTATTTCATTTCCACCTTCATTTCGGTGGAGGCTCCGTAGTTGGGCAGCGAGAACGTTTCGATGACTTCCGCGGCATCGCGCGCATTCGGCGGCGGGACGACGTCGCTGAGGCCGGGCAGGCTGCCGTCGGTCACCAGCGCCTTGCCGAACGGCGTGGAGCCCAGGGTCGCGAGGACGCTGCCCTGATGGGTCTGCGTGCCGTCCAGCCAATAAGCGGTGTTGTCCACCACGGTACGGGCGATCACATGATCGAAGGCCCACGGGGTCGGCAGCCAGTCGGCAACGCCCCGCCGCGACTGAAGCGAGACCAGCGCCGGTACGGCCTTGATGCCCAATTTTTGCAGCAGCGCGCTGAGCAGCACCGACTTGTCCTTGCAATCGCCGAAGCGCTGGCGGAAGGTCTGGTTCGGATGGTTCGGCCGATGCGAACTGGTGCCGACCGCGATGCTGTAATAGCGGATATCGTTCTGCACCCAGGCGAGGGTGCGCGCGGCCTTTTCGGCATCACTGCCGCCTGCGTCGCGCAGCCGCGCCACCAGCTGCATGATTTCCGGGCTCAGGTCGGTCGGCACCTTGTACAGCGCGGCTGCCCATTGCTGGACCTGTTCCCAGGATTCGTATTCGGTGACTTCCAGCGCCGGATACATCTGGAACCAAGCCGGCACGCCCTCCTCGGGGCGGACCATGGGCAGATCGTCGGCGATTAGCGAGAGTACGCGGGTGCCGCCCTGTTCCGATTCGTCGACGCGCAGCGGCGACTTCAGCATTTTGTGAAACAGCTTGCGTGTCGCCGGATAGCTGATGCGGATCGACAGCCGCGCCAGCGGCTCGGTGCGATTGAGCCCGAAGAACTGCGAATAGCGGCCGCCGAATACCGGGTTCTCGCCGGCGATGGTATAGGCGCAGTCGACGATATCGCCGACGCGTACATCGTCGATGGCGATGATCGCCATCACATTCTCGTCGTAGATGCCCTGTTCGAGTTGCGCTTCGCGCTGCGCCAGATCGACGCGTGCCGATTTCAGCCGGTCGATTCGCTTGCCGTCGCGGATGACGGAAACTTGGTGCAGGGTCAGGGTTTCGAAGCGCGGGTTGAAGGTGACGTTGTCTGTGGAGACATTCTCCAGCCCGGAGCGCTCCCGGGCCGTCGTGCGGAAATGCGAGTAATGCTGCGGTTTCGTTCCGAGCAGGTTGACCTGGGTGTCGGCCAGGATCACCTGGGTCGGGCCGCTACCCGGCGGAACGCCCACCGGCGCAGCATCGGCGATGTTGACCACCCAGACCGGCGTCCGCTCGATCTGGTAATGCAGTCCGGCCTTCTGCACTTTGACCGCCGCATGGCTGCCCATCGCGGCGAGCGCGAGAACGGTTGTGAGCAGTTGCAGGAGCTTTTTCATTTGCTTTTCTGTCGGCCACGTGGGGCGCCGGGCACCGCACGCGCCGGAAATTCAGCCCGTCGATTCAGCTACGCACGTCGGCCAGATCGCGATAGGCCTGGCGCAGCATCGCTTCGGTGGTAGGCCAGTCGACGCAGGCGTCGGTGATCGAGCAGCCGTACTTGAGTTGCGCGAGGTCGGCGGGAATCGGCTGGTTGCCGGCTTCGATGTGGCTCTCGATCATCAGGCCGACGATCGAACGGTTGCCCTGGCGTACCTGATGGATCACGTCGGTCATCACCAATGGCTGGAGTTCCGGCTTCTTGTAGCTGTTGGCGTGGGAACAGTCGACCACGATGTTCTGCGCCAGCTTGGCCTTTTTCAGCGCTTCTTCGGCGATGGTGACGCTCACTGTGTCGTAGTTCGGCCGGCCGCCGCCGCCGCGCAGCACGAGGTGGCCGTAGCGGTTGCCGCGGGTGCGGATGATCGCCGTATTGCCGCCTCCGTTGATGCCGAGGAAGCTGTGCGGGCTGGCGGCGGAAAGAATCGCGTTGATCGCGGTGTCCACCGAGCCGTCGGTGCCGTTCTTGAAGCCGACCGGCGTCGACAGTCCGGACGACATTTCGCGGTGGGTCTGCGATTCGGCGGTGCGTGCGCCGATCGCCGTCCAGGCGATGAGGTCGCCGAGATACTGCGGCGAGATCGGGTCGAGCGCTTCGGTGCCGGCGGGTAGGCCGATTTCGTTCACCGCGCGGAGGAATTCGCGCGCCTTGATCATGCCTTCCTCGATATGGAAGGAGTCGTCCAGCCGCGGATCGTTGATGTAGCCCTTCCAGCCGGTGGTGGTGCGCGGTTTTTCGAAATACACCCGCATCACGACGACGATCCGGTCGGTGACCTCGTCGGCGAGCTGCTTCAGGCGGCGGGCGTAATCCAGCCCGGCGTCGGCGTCGTGGATCGAGCAGGGGCCGGCGACCACGAACAACCGCGGATCACGGCGGTCGAGAATGGCTTCCAGCGTGCGGCGGCCGGCGACCACGGTTTTTTCGGCGGCGGCGCTCATCGGTACGCGGGCGTGGACATCCTCCGGCGTGGGCATCGGAGTGAAGGATTCGATATTCAGGTTTTCGGTCTGTTGCATGATGGTCTTCAGTGCTTGACGATGTAATTGACCCCGGTGATGCCTTCGAAATGCGCGTCCTGGGTCCAAAGGGTTGCGCGGCATTGGCGAGCTGTGGTGAGAATGATGCTGTCCGCCAAGGCCAGTTTCAGTTCCACCGACAGGCGGGCGGCGGAGAGCGAAAGACTGTCGTTCAGATCGACGCAGCGCCCCTGGCGCATCAGCGCAATCGCGCGCAGGGCATCGCTCTCGCCGCGCTGTTGCAGGATGCGCTTGAATACTTCGAGCAGGCTCAGCGTCGGCACGATCAGGGTATCCGTCGCTTCGATCGCCGGTGCGAAAAAACCGGCGTTGTCGCCATTGGCGAAGTATTCCAGCCAGCCGCAGGAATCCACCAGATTCATGTCCGGTCAGCTTCCCTGCGTATGCGGGTATCCAGTCCGGGCAAGAAGCCGCGCAGGGTTTGCGGCGTTTCAATGGGCAGCAGTTCGATGCGATTGTCGTAGGCGATGACCTGCAACTTGCGCCCGGCCTCAATGTGCAATTGCTCCCGCACGGCCTGGGGAATCACAACCTGGAACTTTGGCGAGACGGTGACGGAAAGCATGGTTTTCTCCCTCGGGATAGTGCCTGCATTTTAATCGATCGATAAATCGTAAAACAGTGTTGCGATGGATGCCTCAGTCGGCGAGTTTCCTCAACAACTCCTTCACCGCGGCCACACGCTCCTTGAGGTTGGCGGTGGCTTTCTGCCACCCCAGCTTGTCTTGCCCGGCCAGTTTGAAGCTGCGATCGGACTGGATCAATTTAATAATCCTGATCGGTTCGATCGGCGGATTGGGGACGAACTGCAACTGGATGGCATTCGGCCCGGCGTCCAGTTTGGCGACGCCCAACGGTTGCGAGAGCAGGCGCAGGCGATGGGTTTCCAGCAGCGAAAGAGCCTGATTGGGGAGTTCGCCGAAGCGGTCGATCAGTTCCTCCTGGAGGCTGCGCAGATCGTCCTCGGCGTCGCAGTTGGCGAGCCGTTTGTACAGCGTCAGCCGCTCGTGTACATCCGGGCAGTAGTCGTTGGGCAGCAATGCCGGCACACGCAGGTTGATTTCGGAGGTGATCGCCAGCGGCTGGGTCAAGTCGGGGATGGCCTTGCCGTCCTTCAGCGCCTTGACTGCCGCATTCAGCATGTTGGTGTACATGGCGAAGCCGATTTCCTGGATTTCGCCGGACTGGTTTTCGCCCAGCACTTCACCGGCGCCGCGGATTTCCAGATCGTGCATGGCGAGGAAGAAACCGGAACCGAGTTCCTCCATCGCTGTGATCGCCTCCAGCCGGCGCTGTGCCTGCGCCGAGGGCTTGGCATGCTCGTCGCTGAGCAGGTAGGCGTAGGCCTGGTGGTGGCTGCGGCCGACGCGTCCGCGCAGCTGGTGCAACTGGGCGAGGCCGAACTTGTCGGCACGGTTGATGACGATGGTGTTGGCATGCGGGTTGTCGATGCCGGTTTCGATGATGGTCGAACACAGCAGCAGGTTGTGCTTCTGCTGGGTGAACTCGCGCATCACCCGCTCCAGTTCGCGCTCCGGCAGCTGGCCGTGGCCGATCACGATGCGCGCTTCGGGCAGCAGGGTTTCGAGGCGCTCCTTCATGTTCTCGATGGTGTCGACTTCGTTGTGCAGGAAATACACCTGGCCGCCGCGTTTGAACTCGCGCAGGCAGGCCTCGCGCACCAAGCCCTTCGACCAGGGGGAGACGAAGGTCTTGATCGCCAGCCGTTTCTGCGGCGGCGTGGCAATCACCGAAAAATCGCGCAGGCCTTCCAGCGACATGCCCAGCGTGCGCGGAATTGGCGTGGCAGTGAGGGTGAGGATGTCCACCTCGGCGCGCAGGGTCTTCAGCGCCTCCTTCTGACGCACGCCGAAACGGTGCTCCTCGTCGATGATCACCAGGCCCAGGCGCGAGAAGGCCACGTCCTTCTGCAGCAGGCGGTGGGTGCCGACCAGGATGTCGATCTTGCCCTCGCCGAGCAGCTTAATCGCTTCGGTCTGTTCCTTGGCGGAGCGAAAGCGTGAAATCTCCGCCACTTTTACCGGCCAGTCGGCGAACCGGTCGGCGAAGGTCTGGTAATGCTGTTCGGCAAGCAGGGTGGTCGGACACAGGATGGCGACCTGTTTGCCGCCGGCTACGGCGACGAAAGCGGCGCGCAGGGCCACTTCGGTCTTGCCGAAGCCGACATCGCCGCAGACCAGACGGTCCATCGGCTTGCCGGAGCGCATGTCATCGACCACCGCGTTGATCGCCGTCTGCTGATCCGGGGTTTCCTCGAAGCCGAAGCCGTCGGCGAAGGCTTCCAGATCGTGTTGCTTGAAATCGAATTGATGGCCGGTGCGGGCGGCGCGCTGGGCGTAGAGGTTCAACAGTTCGGCGGCGGTATCGCGCACCTGTTCGGCGGCCTTGCGCTTGGCTTTTTCCCATTGGCCGGAGCCGAGGCGATGCAGCTCGACGGCTTCCGGATCGACGCCGCTGTAGCGGGAGATCACGTGCAGTTGCGCCACCGGCACATAGAGCGTGGCGCTCTCGGCGTATTCGAGGTGAAGGAACTCTTCGCTGCCGGCGCCATAGTCCATGTGCACCAGGCCCTTGTAACGGCCGATGCCGTGGGATTCATGTACCACCGGGTCGCCGATCTTTAACTCGGAGAGGTCGCGCAGCCAGCCTTCCAGGTTGGCGCGGCGGCCGTCGCTGCGGCGATGGCGCGGTCGTGCCGTGGCGGCGTAAAGCTCGTTTTCGGTGATGACGGCGAGGCCGGCCCGCGGCAATATGAAGCCGCCCGAGAGCGGACCGACGCCGAGCATCAGTCGGGCGTCGGCGCCAATAAAGGTTTGCCAGTCCTCGACAGCGACGGGGTGCAGCGCATATTCGCCGAGGAACTCGGCGATGGTTTCGCGTCGTCCGGCGGACTCTGCGAGGATCAGCAGGCGGCCGGAAAATCCGCTGACGAAGGCGCGCAATGCGGCGAGCGGATCGTCGGCCTTGCGGTTGGCCGCGACGCCAGGCAGCGCATTGGCGGCGGCTTCCGCAGACTCTGCGGAAGCCGCGAGCAGGCGAAACGCGCCATGTCTGCGCAAGGCGATAAAAAAATCCTCGTCGGCGAGAAACAGCTCGGCCGGCGACAGGATCGGCCGCGAGCGATCGCCGCCGAGCATCTTGTGGCGTCCCTGGGTGTCACGCCAGAACTCGGCAATCGCCTCCGCAACGTCGCCGTGCTGGATCAAGACGGTGTCGGCCGGCAGATAGTCGAACAGACTGGCGGTCTCGTCGAAGAACAACGGCAGGTAATACTCGATGCCGGCCGGCAGCGTGCCGTTGGAGACGTCCTTGTAGAGAGCGATGCGCGACGAGTCGCCTTCGAAGCTGTCGCGGAAGCGGCGGCGGAAGGTGTTGCGTCCATTCTCGCCGATGGGGAATTCGCGCGCCGGCAAGAGGCGGATTTCCGGCACCGGATAAAGCGTGCGCTGGGAATCGACATCGAAGGTGCGCAGGGTTTCCACTTCGTCATCGAACAACTCGATGCGGAACGGCAGCGCCGAACCCATCGGGAACAGGTCGACCAGCCCACCGCGTACGCTGTATTCGCCCGCGGCGACGACCTGCGTTACGTGCTGGTAGCCGGCGGTGATGAGCTGCTCGCGCAGCTTGTCGAGATGCAGGCGCTCGCCCTTCTTGATGAAAAAGGTATGGGCGGCGAGAAAACTCGGCGGCGCCAGGCGCGTCAGTGCGGTGGTGGCGGCGACGATGAGGATGTCGCATTCGCCGCGTGTGACCGCATACAGCGTCGCCAGCCGTTCCGAGATCAGATCCTGGTGCGGCGAGAAATTGTCGTAGGGCAGGGTTTCCCAGTCCGGCAGCAGATGCACGCGCAGGCTGGGCGCAAACCAGGTGATTTCCTCCTGTAGCCGCTGGGCTTCCAGCGGGCTCGCCGCAATCACGGTGAGCAGATGCGGCGGCCGCACCAGTTCCGCAATGCCCAGCGCATCGGCCGAGCCGGTCAGGGCGGGCAGGTCGAGGCGGAAGCCTGGTTTGGGCGTCGACAGGGTGCCGAAGGTGGCGAGAAGCGGAGTGGGTGACACGGCGGACGTCGCGAAAAGGCCCGGATTATACGGCGCTGCGGGACGCCGGCCGGTCGCAATGAGGCGGCAACGCGGCACGCAGGGCGCCGACGGGTGCGTTCACTGCCGCGATCGAAGCATTTTGTTCTGGGTTATGCTGCCGTCGCCTTGACGACGCGCCTGTCCAATTGAACCTGTCCTCCATTCCCATACTCCCCGCGGAAACCTGGCTCGTCGCCCTGAACCCGATTTCCGGCCGCGGCCGAGGCCTGCATTGGCGCTCGGCGATCGAGGCGCACCTTGCTGCCCGTGGACAATGTTTCCATACGGTCGTCAGCGGGTATGCCGGCGGGACCGTTGATCTGGTTGCGGAGGCGGTGCGCCGCGGCTGTCGCCGTGTGCTGGTGGTCGGCGGCGATGGCAGTCTCAGCGAGGCCGTCAACGGTCTGTTTGCGCAGGCGGTCGTGTCTCCCGCGGCCGTTACGCTGGCGTTGCTGCCGGTCGGTACCGGAAACGACTGGGGGCGCAGCCACGCTGTGCCTACCGCGCCGGAGGCCGCCATCGAGTTGGCCGTACGTGGGGTGCCGCGGCCGCACGATGCCGGCGTGATCGATTTCTCCGCCACGGGTGCCCGCCGCTGGTTTGTCAACGTCGCCGGCTGCGGCTTCGATGCCGCCGTTGTGGAACGCATGCCGAGCCGTCGTTGGGGTCGGCTGGCCTATCTGATCGGTCTCCTGCGCGGGCTCTCCGCCTACCGGATGCTGCCCTTGAGTTTGACCGTCGATGGGCGTACCGAATATGCCCAGGCATTGGTTGCCTTTACCTGCATCGGCTCCACTTGCGGCGGCGGCATGAAGGTGGCACCGAATGCGCGCGACGACGACGGCTTGCTCGATGTAACGCTGATCCACTATCTGAAGGCCTGGGAAATCCTGCGCGACGTGCGCCGGCTGTTCGACGGCAGCCTCCTTTCACATCCGCAAGTGTCGTCCTGGCAAACTAATCGCGTGGAGCTTGACGGCGAGCTTGGGACGCCGGTCGAGGCCGACGGTGAAACGGTGGGCCATCTGCCGGCGACGGTAACGGTCGTGCCCGGGGCGCTGATGTTGGTGCAGCCTTAAAAGCGTAGCCATGCATCGCCGCGGGCTGGACAAGATCGTCCTAACGATTCAAGATCGTTCCCGCTTCGGCGTATGCAGGACTCTTTGGGGAACTTCTTCAATCTTCAATAAGGAAAAGAAAATGAATGCTGTATTGAAAGGCGGCTGCCTTGCGCTGTATCTAGCAGCGCTGGCGGGACTGTTCGTGGAACTGCCGTTGGGATCGACAACGGTTATTCAATACGCCGCGATATTTTTTCTGGTCGCCCACGTTGGCGAGCTGTTGCTGTTTTTCAAGAAGGTGAAGCTCTACCCAGGCCCGCTTGCGGTCAGCGTCGTGCTCACCGTGCTCTTCGGCGTGTTGCACTGGCTACCGCTGGGGAAGACCGACAAACAAGCAAACTGATCGGGTGTGGATCGTGCAGCCTTCCGAGTCTTGTCCCGTGCTCGCGGTACGCTGATCGCAGCGCTCAAAAGAGTTTTCTCGATCAGGTTTCCCGTCCCGATGGATGCTCGACTTGCGGCGCTCTGTTATTCCCGGCGGTTGTATTGCGAAGGTTCGTTGCAGCGGATTCAATCGGTTCGACAAAAGTACTTGCCGACAAGATTTGTCTCTGTATAATCTCGCCTTCTTTCAGCGCGCCCGTAGCTCAGCTGGATAGAGTACTTGGCTACGAACCAAGGGGTCGGGCGTTCGAATCGCTCCGGGCGCGCCACAAAAGATTCAAGGGCCTACAGAAATGTGGGCCCTTTTCATTTCAGCGGACTCGCGCCGGGCTACCATTGGGCGGGCGTTCTGCGATGGGGTCAGCCATGTTAGATACCGTCTTCTGCTATCACTGCCAGGCGCGTCATTCGCGCGACGAGATGCGTCAGGTCGTTTCGAAGACCGGCAAACGCTGGCGTTGCGCCAAGAGTATTGCCGCGGCCAAGAACGATCTCGCTGCCCGCGAAGCGTTCGGGCGCCAGGTGACGGCGATGAACAAGTCCGAGGCCCAAGCCAAGATCAAGCATCTGCTGAACCCGGAGCGGGCGACTAAGGGGCGATAGCCGGGCGATAACCCACGGGGGCGTTAAGCCCCGGTGTCGCAAATCCTTAGATCTTGAAGTGCTCGATGGTTGTTTCGAGCGAGCCTGCCAGCGAGTCCAGTCCCTTCGCCGATATGGCCATTTGCTGCGCAGCGGCGTCGTTTTCCTCCGTCGCCTGAGCGACGCTTTCCACGCGTTGGGCGATCAGTTGGCTGGCGGTGCTTTGTTCGCGGATGGCGTCGACGATGTCGTTCACCACGCGAACCACTTCGAGAACGCTATCGCGGATGTCGTTCAGCGCAGATCCTGCCTTTTTGGCGTAGTCCACGCCGCGATCCACCTCGGCGACCGCCGCTTCCATCGTCGCCACCGATGATCGCGTATCGGCCTGAACCTTGAGTATCGTGTTGTTGATTTCAGCGGTCGCGCCGGCCGTTCGTTCGGCGAGTTTTCTCACCTCGTCGGCCACCACGGCGAAACCGCGGCCCTGTTCGCCGGCGCGGGCGGCTTCGATTGCTGCATTCAGGGCAAGGAGGTTGGTCTGGTCGGCGACCTCCTTGATTACCTGGACTACGGCCGTGATTTTTTCCGAATCCTTGCTCAGCGACGCGAGGTCGGCGGCCGTCGAACGCACGGTATCGGCGATCCGGTTGATCGTGGAAATCGCCGATTCGATCACTTCGCCGCCGTTGGATGCGAGTTGTCCTGCGCGGTTCGAAATGCCGAGCGCCGCCTGCGCGTCGTCCGATACCTGATCGATGCTGACGGACATTTCCTCGACCCCTGCCGCCATTGCCGAGGCCGATTCGGACATTGCGTTCGACGATGCGGCAACCTGGCTCGATGCAGTAGCCAGCGCGCGCGCCGACTGCTCGGTATTGCGGACCGACTCGGCAATCTCGCCGACCATGGTGCGTAGCGCCTCCTGCATTTTTTTCTGGAAGGCCATCAGGCTCGACGTGTCGCCGGGGCGAAGTCTGGCTGCATGCGTCAGGTCGCCGCCGGCGATGTCTTCGATCATGGCGATCGCCACCCCCGGTTCGCCGCCCAGCATGCGCAGAATCGTACGGTACATCAGTACTCCGGAGGCGACCACCAGGATCGTCACGGCTACGCCGAGCAGCAGTGTGATCAGCCGTGCTCTCTCGATCCCGGCTTCGGTGTCGGCCGCCGCCTGCTGCATCAAATCGCGCAGCCTCTTTTCCGCCGCTTCGACCTGTTTAGTGAGCGTTTCCGCGCGTGCGTCGAACCCGCTTTCCGGTTGTTTCATCAGCGTGTTGCCGGCTGCCTGCCCTTCGGCAACATACGTTTCGGCCATTTTCTTGCCGACGCCGTAGAAGGTGTCGAAAGCTCCGCCGATGTTGTCAATTTCGTCGGCGAAGTAGGGCATCAGGCGCTTGATGTCCGCGAATCGCTGCTTGGCTTCGCTGTATTCGCGCTCCGCTTCGGCGAAGCCATCTTGCTCACCGGTTGCGCTGACGTCGGTGAGGAACTGCTGAACCTGAACGGCGTGAAACCGCGCATCGAGCATGGCGATCATCGCCGCCTGCATTACCTTGTGCTCGTGGCGGCTGGCGTCGATTGAGCGATTGAAGCCTAGCGTGGCTGTGGTCAGCAGCACGGCCATCAACAACAGGCTCGACAACAACGAAATGGTGATGGTCTGCTTCAGGCTCAAGGTACGTTTGCGCATGTTCTTTGATTTGTTTGATTATTACTAAAGTAATAGTAGCCTTTAATTCTATGTTCTTAACATCACTTTATCCATTAATTATCTGCCGACAGCCAATGAATAGCCGAAGAGCAGCGCAGCAGGGCGAGAATCGTTGTTCCCGCAAGGATGGGCGTTAGTGATGTCGGCAACTCCGGTCGACCTTTGCCGGTGTCTGGATTAGCGCTTCCTGCGCGGCGGGATGGCCGCGAGTATGGCGCCCAGCAAACGCCATGTGCGGCCCACCGATTCTATGCAAACCCGTTCGCCCGGCGCGTGGGCGCCGCGGATGTCGGGGCCGAAGGAGATCATGTCCAGTTGCGGATAGCGGGCACCGATCAGGCCACATTCAAGGCCGGCGTGGATCACCTCGACAGCGGCGCGCGCACCGAATTCACCGGCATAGACCTGTTGACTGAGCTCCAGCAAGGGCGACTTCGGGTCAGGGCGCCAGCCGGGATAGGCGCCGGTTTTGCGTGCCGCCCATCCGGCGTTGTCGAAGGTGGCGACAGTTTCGTCGGCCAGTCGTTCGGCCTCGCCGTCGATCAGCGAACGCACCATGCATACGGCTTCGGCGCAGCCCTTGCCGAGACGCACCACGCCGAGATTGTTGGAGGTTTCGACAACGCCGGCGAAATCCGTGCTGACGCGCTTCACGCCCTGATGTACGTGGGCGAGTGCGTCGAGCATCCTGGCCTGATCGGCGGTGTTCGCAGCGCGGTCCGCCGGCGTTGTCGAAACCGCGCAGCTCAGCGTGAGCTGGCCGTCAGTGGCGGCCAGCGCTTGGCGCAATTCGCGTTGCCGCCGTTCGATCCAGGCCCCGATGCGATCGATATCGCCGCGCGCCACGGCGATATCGGCACAGGCTTCACGCGGAATTGCGTTGCGCGCGGTGCCGCCTTCCAGCGCCGAGAGTCTGTACGGCGCGACGCTCTTCAATTCATCGAGCATATTCACCAGCAGGTGGATGGCGTGGCCGCGGCCGCGGTGGATGTCGATCCCGGAGTGGCCGCCAACGAGTCCGCCGATGGAAATTTGCAGCATCGCGAAGTCTGCCGGCAGGGCCTGTTCCACATAGCGGGTCTCGGCAACGACATCCATGCCGCCGGCGCAGCCGAGATAGAAGCGCCCCCATTCCTCGGTGTCGAGGTTGATCAGCAGTTCGCCCTGCAACACCCCCGCCGGCAGGTTGCGCGCACCGCCCATTCCGGCTTCCTCGTCAACCGTGAGCAGCACTTCGAGCGGGCCGTGGCGCAGCTCGGCGGATTCGAGCGCGGCCAGTGCCAGGGCGACGCCGATGCCGTTGTCGGCGCCGAGCGTTGTCTGGTCGGCGACCAGCCAGCCGTCGACCAGCCGCGGGCGGATCGGGTCGCGATGGAAGTCGTGATCCACTCCGGCGTTCTTCTGGCAGACCATATCGATATGGCCTTGCAGGATGACCGGAGCGCGGTCTTCCATGCCTGGCGAGGCGGCTTTGCGGATCAGCAGATTGCCGCCGGCGTCGATTCGGGAGTCGAGGCCGCGGGCGGCGGCCCATTGGCTCAGATGTTCGCGCAGCACCTGTTCATGCTTGGAAACGCGGGGAATCCGGCACAGGGTGCCGAAGTGGCGCCAGACGGCGGCCGGTTCGAGGGTGTCGAAATTCACTTGGAGGGGGCGGCGTACGCAGGGGCTTTGTTAGGATGGGCGGCAACGATAGCAAAAAATCGCACCCTCCCCGGATGAACTTTCTCGCCCATGCTTTCCTTGCCGGTCCACAGGCCGCCGACCGCGTCGGCGGCCTGATGGGCGATTTCGTCAAGGGCTCACTGCCCGGAGCGCTGCCTGCCGATCTGGCCGCCGGGGTCGAGTTGCATCGACGCATCGACAGCTTTGCCGACAGCCACGTAGCCTTCCGCGCCAGCCGGCAGCGGATGAGCGCCGCGCGCCGCCGTTATGCTGGGGTCCTGGTGGACATGTTCTACGATCACCTGCTGGCGCGGCACTGGAGTCGCTTCCACCCGCAGCCGCTGAAGGTGTTTACCGGCGAAAGCTATGCGCTGCTGCGGCTACGGGCCGCGCATCTGCCGCCGCGGCTGGCGAGCTTCCTGCCGTCGATGGAGGGCGACGACTGGCTGGCCTCCTATGCGGAGGTGGATACCATTGCCTATGCGCTGGAGCGCATGTCGCAGCGGATCGTGAGGACCAATCCGCTGGCGGGCGCGGCGGAAGAACTACAGCGGGATTACGCCGCCTTCGAGGCCGATTTCCTTGCCTTTCTGCCGGATGCGGCGGCGTTCGCGGCCGGCATCCGCGCTAGCCGCAGTAGCGCAAATTGACCAATTGCAGCAGCAGCCCCGGTTGCTGGTAGGCGACAAAGATCAAGCCCAACGCCGCGGCGCCCAGTGCGATGGCGGCGCCGGCGATGAAACCGCGCCACAGCGGTGTCAGCTTCATGCCGTTGCCTCGCGTAACAGCGGCCGCTCGTCGATCGGGCGGCAGAGCAGCGCGGCGATCAGCGACAAGGCAATGGCGATGAGCCACGCCGGCTGGTAGTTGCCGCTGCGGTCGAAGATCGCGCCGCCCGCCCAGGCGCCGACGAAGCTGCCGATCTGGTGGCCGAGGAACACCAGTCCGGAAAGCATCGACATGTGGCGCAGGCCGAAGACCTTGCCCACCAGCGCATTGGTCAGCGGCACCGTCGCCAGCCAGAGCAGGCCCATTGCGGCGGCGAAGGCGTAGATACCGAGCTCGCTCAGTGGCAGCCACAGCAGCGGCAGGATGACCATGGCGCGCGCGCCGTAGATCACGGTCAACAGCTGCTTGAACTCCCAGCGTCCTCCGCACCAGCCGAATAGCAGCGTGCCGAAGATGTTGAACAGCCCGATCAGCGCCACCGCGGCCATCCCGACGTTGGCGGAGAATCCGGCATCGACGACGAAAGCTGGCATGTGCAGCAGGATGAAGGCGGTCTGAAAGCCGCAGACGAAATAGCTCCAGAACAGCAGATGGAAGCTGCGGTTGCGTGCTGCTGTCGCCAGGGCGGTCGTGACGGAGTGGCCGCCTTGTGCAGCGCCGCTGTCGCACCGGTCGGCCAGCGTGGCGGCGAGCGGGACGATCAGCGCGACGGCGACGGCAAGCACCAGCAGCGCGCTCTGCCAGCCGAACTGGCCGATCAGCGCCTGCCCGGCCGGCAGTACCGCGAACTGGCCGAACGAGCCGCCGGCGCCGACGATGCCCAGCGCCATGCTGCGTTTCTCAGGCGGCGTGTGGCGTCCGATGATGCCCATCACCACGGCGTAGCTGGTGCCGGCCAGGCCGATGCCGATCAGCAGGCCGGTAGACAGGTCCAGCGCCAGCGGGTTGCCAGCATGGGCCATCAGGATCAGGCCGAGGGCGTAGGCGCCAGCGCCGCCGGCCAGCGTCCGCCCAGGTCCCCAGCGGTCGGCGATGGCGCCGGCCAGCGGCGAGGCGACGCCCCAGACGATGTTCTGGAGTGCGACGGCGAAGGAAAAGGTTTCGCGTCCCCAGCCATGGGCCTGCGTCATCGGCTGTAGGAAGAGGCCGGCGGTGAAGCGCACGCCCATCGCCAGCGCCAGTACCAGACTGCCGCAGAACAGCAACAGCGCAAGGTTGCGCGGCGTACTCATCGGTCGCTTCCGAACAATTTGCGGAAAGCGCCGCCGACGGCTTCCACGCCTTTTTGGCCGAGGCCGGCGGCGCCTGCCGCCAGTCCTTCGATGCCGATGCCGAGGGACTCGGCGAGTCCGGAGGTGAAACGCGCGGCGATGTTCTCGTTGAGCTTGAATTGCGGATCGTCGAGCTTGCCGTCGAGTTCGAACTTGATCACGATATCCTCGCGGCGGTCCTTCATCAGGCCGATCACTGCGCTGCGCGGCAGCCCCAGCGCGCCGCCGGCCTCCAGCTCCAGCCGGTGCAGCGTCAGCGTGCCCGGTGCGTGCAGGCGGTGCTGCTGCACGGTCGAACGCACATCGAGGTCGAGTGTGCCGCGTTTGACGCCGGTGTTTGCGGCCTTCACCAGATACGGTTGCAGTGCAGTCAGATCGACGCCGCGCATTTTCGTCGCCAATTCCATGTCGCGGCTCGATAGCTCGACCCAACCTTCTACGGCGATGTGTCCGTCGCCGGTCTTGTCTTTCAATTGCGCCTGCATCTCAATGGTGCTGCGGCCGTCGAGGGCGGGCAGGCGCAGCGGGCCGATGTCCGCCTGTACCGGGGCGAGCACCAGCTTCAGCGGCGGCGTACGTACCGTGGCGTCGAAGAAATCCAGGGCTGCACCCCGCAGTGTGACGCTGCTTATTTCGATCGGCGGCAATGGTTTGCCCGGCTCGGCGGGCGTTCGTTCCAGCAGGCTGGGCAGCACCCGCAGGCGGCCCTGCGGCGTGCGCAGCAGCGACAGATAGGCGCCGTCGACGGCGATTTGATCGATGCGGATCTGCGACGAAAGCAGTCCGCGCAGGTCGGGGGTGACGGTGATCCGCTCTGCGCGCAGAGCGTCCGCGGTGGGCCAGCCCCGGGGCGCTCTGATGTGCAGCCGGTGCAGTTCGATGCGGTTCCAGTCGAGCCGGATTTCGCCGATTTCGCTGTCGGGGCCGAGGGCGCTTTCCACCTGCGCCTTGAGCAGCTGCGTGCCCCAGAACAGCGCAGCCGCTGCCAGCACGGTGAGGGCGAGCGGTACGGAGAGCAGCAGCACGAGCCAGCGGCGGCGGGTCATGTCGAATCGGCGGGCGAGGGAGGGCGCCATGATAACGCCCGAGGCCGTTATCATCGAGGCCGAATCCATGGAAGGAGTACAGCGAATGTCATCACCCGCCCGGGTCACTCTGGTTGAAGTCAGCCCCCGCGACGGCTTGCAGAACGAACCGACCCTCGTCCCCACCGCGGTCAAGGTGGAACTGGTCAACCGGTTGGCGGCCGCCGGTTTTCCGAATATCGAAGCGACCTCTTTCGTATCGTCCAAATGGGTACCGCAGATGGCCGACGGCGCCGATGTCCTGGCCGCCATCGAACGCCGGCCGGGTGTCGTCTATTCGGCGCTGACGCCGAATCTGCGCGGCTTCGAGGCGGCGCTGAAGGCGGGCGTGGACGAGGTGGATATTTTCACCGCAGCGAGCGAAGCCTTCTGCCGGCGCAACACCAATTGCTCCATCGCCGAATCGATCGAACGCTTCGTGCCGATTGCGCAGGCGGCACGCGCCGCCGGCCTGCGCTTGCGCGGCAGCATCTCCTGTGCGCTGGGTTGCCCCTACGAGGGCGAGATCAAGGCTGCCGCTGTGGCGGACGTGGCGGAGCGGCTGCGCGACTTGGGCTGCGACACAATCGATGTCGCCGATACCCTTGGCGTCGGCACGCCGGGCCGCGTGCGCGAAGCGATGCGGGCGGCGATCGACGTGTTCCCGATCGAGTGCATCGCCGGACATTTCCACGATACCTATGGCCAGGCGCTGGCCAACATCCTGGTCAGCCTGGAACTCGGCGTGTCGATTTTTCACGCCTCGGTGGCGGGGCTGGGCGGCTGTCCCTATGCCAAGGGCGCGGCGGGCAACGTGGCGACCGAGGATGTGCTCTACATGCTCGCCGGTCTTGGGGTCGAGACCGGCGTGGATATCGACGCGACGGTGCGGGCCGGCGAGTTCATCGCCGCGGCGATGGGGCGCAGCAACAACTCGCGCGCCGGCCGGGCGCTGCTGGCCAGGCGGCGCAACGGGAGTTAAGCTGCCAGTCGCCGGCGCACGCCGCCATGTTGCTGCCACGCCTGGCGTTCGGACGTGGCCAGCGCATAACGCCGGCTTTCCTCGACGGATTGCGCAAACAGGGTCTCCAGCAGGCGTTTGAGCAGGCCGTGCTGAGGCAGCATGACGCCGAGGAACAGCACCCGCTCGTCGCGCTGGATCAGCAGCGTGGGGAAGTTCTCGACATCGATATCGCCGAGACGGTCGGCCTCATCCTCGATGTCCACCCAGCGGAATTCGGCCTCCGGGAAGTGCGCGGCGAGCGCTTCGAAGCCGGCGCGGTATTCGCGGCAAGTGTCGCACCATGCGGCGCACAGGCAGGCAACGAAAAACTCGGCGGGCGCAGTCGATGAAGGGTGTATTGAGGAGGTCATGGCATGGAAAATGTCCGGCGTCGGCGGGGCGTGCGGACAGGTGCGATGATACATGCCCATTCCCCGCGGCGGGTTCTGCCCCGCTCTCGGTTACCATGGGGCAACTTCTTTTTATTACGAGGCTTGAAGCCGATGAATATATTGACGCTGGATTTTCTGCGCAGCTTCTGGTCGATACCCGAGGTTGGCGTCAATGTGGTGATCTTCATGAATCTGCTCGGCGCGTTGCTGCTCGGGCTGGTGGTCGGCTACGAACGTTCCTACCATGGGCGTGCTGCGGGTATGCGCACTTATGCACTGGTATGCACCGCATCGGCGGGGTTGGTCGTGCTGTGCGGTTTTCCATCCTTCTGGTACGGAGGTCACGTGGTGGTGAGTGCGGGTGCGGATCCGACACGGGTAATCCAGGGCATTGTCACCGGCATCGGATTCCTCGGCGCTGGCGTCATCATGAAGGAAGGATTCTCGATCAGCGGCCTGACCACAGCGGCGTCGATCTGGTCGTCCTCGGCGATCGGCGTGCTGGTCGGTGTCGGTTTCTATGGTGCCGCGATGCTGCTGACGCTGCTTTCGGTCACCTGCATGATGTGGGTCTCGCGGCTCGAAGGTTGGCTGCCGACGCGCCACGCAGTGCAGGTGGCGATGCGCTTCCGGCGCGGTTTTGTCCCGCGTGAAGAGCAATTGCGGCGGTCGGCGTTGACGCGTGGCTACGAAATAGCTCTCGGCACGCTGACCATCGATTTCAAGAACGAACAGGCGGAATGGAGTTTCGTGGCGGTAGCGCTGGGCAAGGACCGGGGGGCGCCGTTATCAAGGCTCGCCGGCGAACTGACCGATTTCGAAGGCGTCGAGAGCTACCACCTTGCGCATGCGCGGAACTGAGGCCGATGCGCATCGGCCCCGTTCAGCCGTACTGAAAATCCGCCGACGAACTATTTCTTGGCGGTGACGCTGGCTTCTTCGACCAGCAGGGGGTAGCTGTAGCCGGAGCCGAAGTCGCGGTTGACCACCACGCGGCCGGTGACTGAGACCTGGTCGCCGACATTCGCCGTCTGCTTGCTGGTGATCGTCAGATCGTTGCTGTTCTGGTCGCCGCTGCCGTCCTGCACATGGATGAAATTGCGTCCCATGATGCCGTTGTTGACCTTGACCACTTTGCCTTGAACGCGCACTTCCTTACCGGCCAGTGCGGCTTTGTCCTGGTGCAGGGCGGCAACGGAGATGAGCTTGACTTCGTCCGCGAATGCACTGAAAGAGCCCAGTCCGAGAATGCCGGCGATTACTGCGATGGTGAGGGTTGTCCTCATGAAAAATTCTCCTGCATAAGGTGAAAGATCGGGTGAAAGATCGAAACTGCCAACTTAGGAATAGGCCCGTTCGTACTGCGCCCTTCGACTTGCTCAGGACAGGCCCGGTCCGAACAGTGGGAGCCTGTTTTCCTAAAGGCGCCACGGCATTGTATCTGCGCCGGGTGTCGGGGCGGAATGCTTCCCCCGCTCAAAGGCTAGGGCATGATCTCGACGTATTCGTAGATTTCAGCGTCGACGATCTGCTTTCTTACCGGCAGCGTGAGTTGCGAGAACCATTTGTGCGGATCGTGGCGGTCGACTTCCCGGCCGATGAATTTGACCAGTTCGCAGATTGGCTCGACGACATTATGGCGATAGCGCTCGTCGTTCCTGACGTAGGCCAGATGCAGATTCTTCATGCAGTTGCGGCGGCACCACGAGAAGGCCTCGCAGCCTTCGCACGGCATCGCGGGCGTCGGCTGTAGCGGACTCCGCTTCAACCAGTTGCCCTGGATTTCGCCCATCTTCATTTCCGGCGCGTACATCATGTCCGGGCAGGGATAGATTTCGCCGTTGGGCATGACGTTGAGCAGGTGGGTGGAGACCCGGCACTGGGTAAGTCCGGCATACAGCTCACGTCCTCGCGTCGGCAGAACCTTGTTGCGGACGATACCCATCAGCGGCACCAGCGGGTAGAGCATGTCGGTACGCGAGAAGAACTTATCGATCAGTCGGACGAGAACGGCTTTGCGTTTTTCCGGCGAGTCGCCGGCGTACATTTCGTCGGCGACGAACTGCCAGTAGAGATAATCCACCGCCTCGATGGCGGTGGCCAATTCATCGAGTTCGTCAAATGTGGTGTCGGGGTTGCCCCAGGTGACACGGGCGGTGATGGTGCCGCCGACGCGCTCATGGACCTGATGCAGATTGCGGAGCACCTGGCGCCAGATGCCGCGGCCGCGATAGCCGTCGGTGATCTGCTCGCCGCCGTCGATCGACACCAGAATGTTCGAGAAACGCGCCAGCATCCAGTCGGGTAGGCCGTCGAGCAGCGTGCCGTTGGTTTGCAACTGGTAGCGGAATTCGGGGAAGCGCTGCATCACCTCCTGCATCATCTTGCGGTTGAGCGTCGGTTCGCCTCCGTAGAAGGTGACGTAGATTTCTTTGCCGGCAAGATGTTGGTCGACGAAGGTGGCGAGCTGGTCGATGTCGTACTTGAGTTCGGTCTGCGAGCCGAGCACCTCGCCCACGCCGAGCGAACAGTAGGTGCATTTCAGGTTGCATTTGAGGGTGGTCAGCAGTTGCAGTTCGACGCGGCTGCCTACAATCGGGTCGTGTTCGGATTCCGGCGTGGTGGCCGGGCGGGGGGCTTCAAAGGTAGATGCAGTCATGATTCCGCTTCAGGCTGAATGGACATCGGCCACGCGGCCAAGCAGCGCGGCGTTTTCAGTTCAGAAAGAAGGGGTGCGCGGGGGGCCGGTCTTGTGCGCGGCGATGACACCGAAGCGCAGCCAAGCCGCCGCGACATCGGGGGCGACGATGCGGGAACGCAGGGAGGCGGAAAGGCTGGGCGTCATGGCGGGCGGACTTTACACCCCCGCACCCATAAGTCAATACGACAGAATGGTTATTGCTTGGCTTCGGCCCTAGCCGATGGCGCGCATGAATTCGCGGCGCGATTGCTCGGAGGCTTCGAATTCGCCGGCGAAGGCCTGGGTGACGACGCGCTCGTCGCCGCGGCGGTCTTCGCCGAGCAGCAGGCAGAGCTGTTCGGCCTCGACTACGCAGGCAGCGCCGCGGGCATAGCCGTGGCGCATCAGCGCATCGACGATGTCGCGGGTCATCCATTCCTGATAGGTATAGCGGTGGCCGATGGCGTCCACCATGCGCGCGATGCGGCCGAAGCCGTGCAGCCGCCCGCCGGGCAGGTAGGCGACATGAGCGACGCCGCGGAAGGGCACCAGATGGTGCGGGCAGACGCCATGCACAGCGATGCCGCGGATCACCACCATGTCGCGCCGCGAATCGACGATGCCTTCGCCGAGAGCTTCGGCCGGATTGAGTTCGTAACCGCCGAGCAGGCGGCGCTGCCAGAGTTCGCGCACGCGTTGCGCGGTGCGCGCCATATGCGGCGTGCCGGGGGCGACGCCACTGGCCTTGAGCAAGTCTTCAACAGCGCGCTCGAAAGCGGCTGCATCGAAATTGCCGGGGCGGGGGATACCGATGCCGTTCGGCGTAGCGGAGGAGTGGTCGGTGTCCATGGTGCGGGGTGCCTTGCGTTGGGGGACGGCCCATCTTACACGGGCGGGACGTGCAGCTAGGCTGCCAGCGGCACCTCGTCCATCAGCGCGATCTGTTCGCGCAATTCGAGGATACGATCCTGCCAGTAGCGCGGCGTATCGAACCAGGGGAAGGCCGCGGGAAATGCCGGGTCGCCCCAGCGGCGCGCGATCCAGGCGCTGTAGTGAATCAGCCGCAGCGTACGCAGCGCCTCGATCAAATGCACTTCGCGCGGGTTGAATTCGCAGAAATCCTCGTAGCCGGTGAGCACGTCGTTGAACTGGCGCTGCATCTCCCCGCGCTCACCCGAAAGCAGCATCCACAGATCCTGCACCGCCGGTCCCATGCGGCTGTCGTCGAAGTCGACGAAGTGGGGGCCCTGCACGTCGCCGCGATCCAGCCACAGCACATTGCCCATATGGCAGTCGCCGTGCAGGCGCAACTGCGCCACACTGCCGGCACGCTCGAAGCAGCGGCGCACGCCGTCGAGCGCCATGTCGGCGACGCCGCGCCAGGGAGCGACCAGTTCGGGCGGAATGAAATCGTGCGCCAGCAGCCAGTCGCGCGGTTCGATGCCGAAGGTTTCGATGCTCAGCGCGGGGCGGTGGGTATAGGGTGCAATCGCACCGACCGCGTGGATGCGGCCGATGAAGCGCCCCAGCCATTGCAACGTGGCCGGATCACCCAGTTCGGGCGCGCGTCCCCCTTGGCGCGGAAACACCGCGAAGCTGAAGCCGCCGAAGCGGTGCAGCGTGGTGCCGTTGAGCTTGAGCGCGGGGACGGCGGGGATTTCCCGTTCCGCCAGCTGGGCGACGAAGGCGTGTTCCTCAATGATCGCTTCGTCGCTCCAGCGCTGTGGCCGGTAGAACTTTACGATCAGCGGCGGCTCCTCTTCCATCCATACTTGATAGACGCGGTTTTCGTAGCTGTTGAGAGCTAGCTGCCGACCGTCGGGGCGCAACCCGACGCTTTCCAGCGCATCGAGAATAGTGTCCGGAGTCAGGCTTGCGTAGGGTGTTGCGGAAGATTTTTTCATACCATCCATTGTAGGCGCAGAGGTGCGGTGCTTCCGATCCGGCGGTATAGTCGCGCCCTCGATAATTTCCGCCTGCGCTGTTCATGGCACTGAAATCCACCGTCTATAAGGTCGCGCTCGGCATTTCCGATCTTGATCGGCCGTATTACGCCGAGCATGTCCTGACCCTTGCGCGCCATCCTTCGGAAACCGACGAACGGCTGATGGTGCGGCTGCTGGCCTTTGCGCTGTTCGCCGACGAGCGTCTTGAATTCGGCCGCGGCATTTCCGCCGACGACGAGCCGGCGCTGTGGCGCAAGTCGTATTCGGGCGAGATCGACCTCTGGATCGAGGTTGGCCAGCCCGAGGAGCGGTTACTGCGGCGCGCTGCCGGGCGTGCGGCGAAAGTGGTGGTGCTGGCTTACGGCGGCCGTTCGATGGATGCCTGGTGGCTGCGCGAGGCCAACGCGTTGGCGAAGATCGGCCGGCTGAGCGTGCTGGCGTTGGACGAGGCGCAATGCGATGCGCTAAAGGCCCTGGCAAATCGTGCGATGAACTTGCAATGCACCATCCAGGATGGCCAGGTATGGTTGACCGACGGCGTGCAGACGGCATTGATCGAGCCCCGTGAGTTGCAGGCGGTGGGTGCACGATGAGTGAGGTTCCGCCGGACGGCATGGCCGAACTGGCTTCCCCCGAAGTGCAGCGCCTGGCGGCGCGCACCGCGCAGGAGGCTTTTGCCCGGGTGTTTCGGTTGTCGCTCGGCGAGTCCGGCGACGGACTCGATGTAGCAGCGCTGCGCGCCATGCTGCGCAACTGGTGTGCGGCGGCAGGCAGCGAGGAGGCGCGCAGCCTGCGGCTGGCGCTGCTGGTGGCAGGAATGGATCAATGGGGTCTGGCCTATAGTCAGGCGTTCGGTTTAGTTTCGATTCCGGCATTGAGCCAGTTGCTCGGCGATCTGCGCACCGGCCTCGATGTACGCGACGATGCCCGTTTCCAGCAGCAATTCGCCGCTCTCGACGCGACCGAAGGCAACGCCGTCGACTTCAAGGTGGCGCTGCGGCGCGATATTCATCTTGCGCTGTGGCACGCAATGATCGCCTGCGAGGAGCGCGAGGAAGCACAGCGGATTCTGGGCGCGCTGGGCGGTTTGCTGCTGGCGTCGATCAAGGCCATGCCACAGCTCGGCTGGCGCCTGGTAGCCGACGCGCTGGCCCATGTACAAATCCGCTGCCTTGCCGACGGATTAGCGAGCGACGGCTTGGCGCGGGAAACCAATGAGGAGCTGTTCGCTTCGCTTGCGCATGCGCTGCCCAAGGATGACTGGAGCCGCATCATGGCCCATGCCGCACAGGCTGTGCTGGCTTGGCAGCAGGCGCGGCGGGCGCACTGAAAGGAGTTTCGATGGGTAAATCCAAATCCAGCGTCGAGCCGTTGCTATTCAACGGCATCGAGGCGTTCCGGCTGCAAGCTGCCAGCGGTGCGACCGCGCTGGTCAGCCGTTTCGGCGGCCAGGTGCTGTCGTGGCGAACCGCCGACGGGTGCGAACAGCTGTTCCTGAGCGAACGCGCCCGCTATGATGGCAGCGCCTCGATTCGCGGCGGTATCCCGGTGTGTTTCCCGCAGTTCTCGGGTCTCGGCGACCTACCCAAGCACGGTCTGGTGCGCAACCGGGTGTGGACGCCGAGCGGCGAAAACTGTCGCGACGGCTATGCGCTGCTGAGTCTCGCCGTTGCAGACGACGCGCAAAGCCGAACGCTCTGGCCGCATCCGTTTCGCGCCGAGATCACGGTGGCGATTCAGGACAATCGGCTGGATGTGGAGCTGGAGGTGGAAAATACCGGGGCCGATACCTTCAGCTTCACCGCCGCGTTGCACACCTATCTGCGCGTCAAGGAAGTCGAGCAGATCGCCGTGCAGGGCCTGCGTGGCCTTGAATACCGGGATGCCGGCGACGGCGACAGGATCAAGCGCGAAACCAGTGTCGAACTGGCGGTCGACGGCGAGGTGGACCGGGTTTACCACGAAGCTTCCGCCGCCCTGCTGCTGAGCGACGGCGGTCGCCATTTGGGCATTCACAGCGATGGATTTCCCGATGCCGTGGTGTGGAATCCGTGGGTGAATAAATGTGCTGCGCTGGACGACATGGCGCCGCTCGATTTCCGCCGCATGATCTGCATCGAGGCAGCGGTGGCGCAACGTCCCTTCCTGCTTCGCGCCGGAGAGTCCTGGGCGGGGCGGCAATCGCTGGTGGCGATCTAGGCGAACGGAATTTGCCGCATGCGCAACCACTCTGAGCCGGGCGCGCCGCGGGTGGCGGTCATCGGCGGCGGGCCGGCCGGCCTGATGGCGGCGGAAGTGCTGGCACGCAGCGGTGTCCGCGTGCATCTCTACGAGACGATGCCGTCGATCGGCCGCAAGTTCCTCATGGCGGGGCGGGGTGGACTCAACATCACCCATGCCGAACCGTTCGAGGATTTCCTGGCGCGCTATGGCGCGGCGCGGTCGTCGCTCGAACCGATGCTGCGCGCATTCGGCCCGCAGGCGCTGCGCGAATGGGTGCACGGCCTCGGGGTGGGTACGTTCGTCGGTTCCTCCGGGCGGGTGTTCCCCGAGGCGATGAAGGCGGCGCCGTTGCTACGCGCCTGGCAGCAGCGTCTGCGCGACCTCGGTGTAGTCTTTCTGGTGCGCCATCGCTGGCTGGGCTGGGACGCGGCGGGCGCGCTGTGTTTTTCCACGCCGGGCGGAACGATCACTCTCAAGCCTGACGCGGCGCTGCTGGCGCTCGGCGGCGGCAGCTGGACGCAACTCGGTTCCGATGCTGCCTGGGTACCGTTGTTGCGCGAACGCGGTGTCGCCCTGACGCCGCTGCAACCGGCCAACTGTGGCTTCGACGTCGCCTGGAGCGCTCATTTTCGCCAGCGGTTTGCCGGCCAGCCGGTCAAGTCGGTGGCGGCGACGTTTGTCGACGGCAACGGTATCCGCCAGCAGCGCCGCGGCGAATTCATGGTCAGCGCGCATGGCGTGGAGGGCAGCCTAATCTATGCACTGTCGGCGCCGCTGCGCGACACCATTGCGGCACACGACGGCGTGACGCTTGAACTCGATCTCGCGCCGGACAAGACGGCGCAGCGGGTTCTGGAAGAAATCGGTCGGCCGCGTGGATCGCGCTCGCTGGCCAGCCATCTGCAAAGCCGCGCCGGCATCGTCGGGGTCAAGGCCGGTCTGTTGCGCGAATTCCTGGGGCGCGACGATCTGGCCGACCCGTTGCGGCTGGCGGCGGCGATCAAGGCTTTGCCCGTGCGCCTGATCGCCCCGCGGCCGCTTGACGAGGCCATCAGCACCGCCGGCGGGGTGAGCTTTGCGGCGCTGGACGACAACCTGATGGTCCGCGTGCTGCCGGGGCTGTTCTGCGCCGGAGAAATGCTCGATTGGGAGGCGCCGACCGGCGGCTATCTGCTCACCGCCTGTTTCGCCACCGGCCGCGCCGCGGCAGAAGGCATCCTGCGCTGGCAGGGGCGTGCCGATTAAGTAAGGTTCACGCCGGCAATCTCACCGGCATGACGGCGACCACCCCGGTGATGGCGTAATGTTTGCAGCGTTCGATGAAATCCTCGCTGCTCTTGGGCATCGCGACACGGGCGCGGGTGATGTAGAAAATCAGGTCGCGGCCGTTGCAGATCAGCTGTGTGCCAAACGATGCCCGACGCTTTTCGGAATCGCTGTTGGGGTTGGCGATGATCGGCTGGAAGCTCGCCAAGCGTTCGCCAGCGGTCACCATATTGGCCCAGACATCGAAAATTTCCGGATCGGTGCGCAGGGTTTCGACCTTGATGCGGGCGGATTCGGCGAATTCCCGGATGATCGGCACCAGACCTTCGAACATCGCCAGCGGTGCAAAAGTGTTGCACATCGCGTCGGCGATATTGTCGATGTCGCGCATTGCCTGGGCCATTTTCAGATAGCGGCTTTCATAGAAGGCCTCCACCGGAATCGAGAAGGCACGAAACGGTTCGCCCCACAGTTCGTCGATGCCTTCCTCGCCGCTGCGATGCTGCACCATGCGGCACAGGGCGAGTGCTTCCTGTAGGCAGCGGCCGCATTCGCGCATCAGGTCGTTGCTGGTCTGGATGGTGACGCCCATCGCCTGTAGATCGACCAGATGGGTAAAGATGTCGGTGGCGCGGTTGAACAGGGTGCCGGCATACATCGCCCCCTTGACCCGCTTGCGGCCAGGGTCGGTCTCCTTCTCGTAGGCGTGCTTGGCTTCTTCCATGCGTCGGCCGGGAACGTTGAGTCCGTGTTCGGTATGGTTGAACAGCCGGCGGGTGAGCGCCTCGATCAGGCGTTTCTTCGCATCGAGCGTGTCTTCGGGGACCGTGTAGTGCTTGATCCAGTAGCCGTCCTGATAAACGCGCAGTTTGCCGTCAATGACACGCAGGGTACCGGGGGCAATGGGTTCGTCCATGAGAGGCTCGGGAAGGGATGTAAGCGGCGGATTCTAGGGAAAATGCACCCGTTTGTGCGCTGCCGCAGCAGCGCCGACTCAGGTAGAGTGACATATCGGCCACACGCCCCGAATCATAGACGCTCAAATAATGAACCGTATCCCAGAAATACGCCCCGGCCAGTCGATCGAACTGCTGAAGGAGTTGCATATCCTGACCCGCGACGGCAAGCTGAACCAGGACAGCCGGCGCAAGCTGAAGCAGGTCTACCATCTCTATCAGTTCATCGAGCCCTTGCTACAGGAGGTCGCCACCGAGCAGGGCGGGGTGACGCTGGTCGATCACGGGGCCGGTAAATCCTATCTGGGCTTCATCCTCCAGGATCTGTTTTTCAAGACGCTGGAAGGGCCGTCGCTGATCTACGGCATCGAGACCCGCGACGAACTGGTCGACCGCTCGCGCGATCTGGCGCAGCGCCTCGGTTTCGATGGCATGCGTTTCCTCCGTCTCAGCGTCGCCGAGGCGATTGTTTCGGAGCAACTGCCGCCGCGCGTTGACGTGGTCACTGCGCTGCACGCCTGCGACACCGCGACCGACGACGCGATTCGCTTCGCACTGGAGAAACAGGCGCGCTTCATCGTTCTGGTACCCTGTTGCCAAGCCGAAGTCGCGGCCGCACTGCGCAAAGCCAAGGGCAGCGCGCTGGCCCAGGGAGAACTCGCTGAGCTTTGGCGCCACCCGTTGCATACGCGGGAGTTCGGCAGCCACATCACCAATGTGCTGCGCGGGCTGCAACTCGAAGCCCACGGCTATCAGGTGAACGTCACCGAACTGGTCGGCTGGGAACACTCGATGAAGAACGAGTTGATCGTCGCCCGCCGCAAGGGGCCGCCGTTACGGCGGGCGGCGCAACGCCTAAAGGCGCTGCTTGCGGATATCGGCCTGGAGTCGCTGGCGACGCGCTTCTACGTGCCGGTGTGAGCCGGCGCTGAGCGCAGCAGCGCTTCGAACTGGTCCGCCGGGACCGGGCGGCTGAACAGATAGCCCTGAAATTCGTCGCATCCTTCGATGCGAGCGAAGGCCAGTTGGGCCTCGGTTTCGACGCCTTCGACCACGGTCTTGAGGCCCAGATTGCGCGCCAGGGCGACGATGGTGCGGGTGATCGCCACGTCGTCGCTGTCGCCGGGAATGCCGCGCACGAAGGACTGGTCGATCTTCATGCAGTCGAGCGGAAAGCGCTTGAGGTAGGACAGCGAGGAATAACCGGTACCGAAATCGTCGAGCGCAACGGCGATGCCCATGGCGCGGAATGCCTTCAACTTGTCGACCATCACGTGCGGATCTTCCATCAGCGCGCTTTCGGTGATTTCCAGTTCCAGCAGCGTCGCCGGCAGACCGGTTTCCGCCAGCGTGCGGTCTACCAGGTCGACGATGCCCGGCAATTTCATCTGCAACGCCGACAGATTAATGGCGACGCGAAAATCGTCCCAGCCGGCTTCCAGCCAGCGCCGCCGCTGTTCGCAGCCGGTACGCAGCACCCAGGCGCCGATCGGGTCGATGAGGCCGGTCTGCTCGGCGATCGGAATGAAGCGGGCCGGCGACTGCGAACCGAGTTTCGCGCTGTTCCAGCGCAACAGGGCTTCTACACCGAGGATTTTTTGCGTTTCCAGGTCGACGCGCGGCTGGTAATGCAGGCTCAGCTCGTTATGCTCGATGGCTTCGCGCAGCGCACTTTTTACGGTGAGGAATTCGAGCGCGCGGGTATTCAATTCATCGGAAAAAAAGGCATAGCGGTTGCGTCCGCTGGCCTTCGCGGAATGCATCGCGGTATCGGCATTCTTCAGCAAGGTTTCGACATCGTTGCCCTCGCCGGGATGGCAGGTGATGCCGATGCTGGCGCTGAGGTAGATCGGATTGCCGTCGATGAAGAAGGGGGTGGCGAAGGTATCGAGCAACTCCTGCGCGACGACGGCGAGATCGGTCTCCTGCGGCACGCCCTCGACCAGGATGGCGAATTCGTCGGCGCCGAGCCTGGCCAGTACGTCGGTTTCGTGCAGCCCGGCGCGCAGCCGGATGGCCACCTCGCCAAGCACGACGTCGGCATTGGCGTAACCGAGGGAGTCGTTGATGTTTTCAAAATGGTCGAGGTCGAGATGCAGCAGCCCTACCTCGGTGCCCTGGCGGGCTGCGCGGAGCAGGGAATTCCGCGCCTGTTCGCGGAACAGGGTGCGATTCGGCAACTGGGTCAGCACGTCGTACTGCACCTGATAGTTCATTGAGCGCAGCCGGCGTACCATCGAACGTGTCATCTCGATCGCGGTCAGCGGTTCCCGCTGGACCATCGCCAGCAGTCGGACCTTGTCGATGGCAACGATCTCGCAGTCGGTGACCGCTAGAGCGGTGGCGCTGCGCACGGTGTTGTCGAGGATCGCCATCTCGCCGATGGTGGCGCCGGGCTCCACGGTTTCGAACACCCGGTCGCCGACCCGCACTTCGGCCGTGCCGGATTTGACGACATACATGACATTACCGGGCTGTCCCATCTCGAAAATGATTTCTCCCGCGCGGCGCAATTCTACGTGGTCGGTATCGGAGAGCAGCGAGCAATAGTCGAAAGTCATCGTTTTGGCAGGGCCGGAAAGGCTGTGATTGCCCGATAACGGCCAATTCTGCATCAATCTGAAGAATGCAATGTGGCAGAAATGCACTTTGTCGGCAATCTTTGGCATATCAGTTGCGGGGTGCTGGATGGCCGTTCTGCTGCGATAATTGCGCCCCCTCTCGTTTTGTCTGCTGCCATGCCCATCCAGTGGTTCCCCGGTCACATGACGTCGGCACGCAAAAAAGCGGCTGAAACCATGGCACTCACCGATGTGGTGATCGAGGTGCTCGACGCGCGGTTGCCCGAGGCCAGCAGCAACCCGATGATCCGCGAACTGCGCCTGCACCGGCAGCGGCCCTGCTTGCGGCTGCTGAACAAGTCCGACTTGGCCGATCCAGCGGTCACCCAAGCCTGGCTGGAGTATTACAACAACCAGCCGGGCGTCATGGCGGTGGCCATTTCCTGCAAGAAACCCGGCGATCCGGCGCGTATTCCTGCGCTCTGTCGGAAGTTGGCGCCGCACCGCAACGACGGCGTCAAACCGCTGCGGATGATGATCATGGGCATTCCCAACGTCGGCAAATCGACGCTGATGAATGCGCTGGTCAAGCGCCGCGTAGCCGCCGTCGGCGATGAGCCGGCGGTTACCAAGAGCCAGCAGTGTTTCGATCTCGGCCCGCAAATGACCTTGACCGACACGCCGGGCCTGCTCTGGCCGAAGATCATGTACGACAGCGACGGCTACATGCTGGCTGCCAGCCACGCCGTGGGCACCAACGCGGTGATCGAGGAGGAAGTGGCGACGTTCCTTGCCGATCTGTTGCTGGCCCGCTACCGTGCGCTGGTCGAGGCCCGCTACGGCTTCAGCGCCGCCGGCAGCGATGGCGTCGGGGTACTCGAAGCCATTGCGCGGAAGCGCGGCTGCCTGAAAAAAGGCAAGGGCGGCGAACTCGACCTGGAGCGGGCCTCGCTGATCCTGCTGACCGACTACCGCAGCGGTGCACTCGGCCGGATCAGCCTGGAAACGCCGCAAAGCCGGGCGGCGATGCTGGCGACGGCCGAGGGAGCGACGGAATGACGATAGACGAGCGGATTATCGAACTGGAGATCAAACTTGGCTTCACCGAGGATATGATTGACGCCTTGAATGGCACCATTTACCGCCAGCAACAGCAGATAGACGCCCTACAGCAGGCCTTCCAGGCCCTGCGCCAGCAGATGCTGGCCGCCCAACCGGCCGAGCAGCGCAGCCTGCGCGACGAGATTCCACCTCATTACTGATCCCATTTGCGCTTTCGTGTCAACTTTCGCCACGTCTTGGCGTTAATCGCTCCATGGTGGATCGCCACCGAGTCGATGGAGTGAAAAATGGGCAGTATCAGCACCGAATCCTTTGAAGCTTTTCTCGAATCGCTCAAACAGGCGGGTATCGCCATAACCAATGAAGCCGAGTTGCGCGAGCGTCTGGCCGAGGCGCAACGGTGGCGCTACGCATTTATGACCCTCGCCGCCAACGGTCGTTCTCTGGGCATCCGCTTCGAGGATCAGGGAATTCAGGACGCAGCCGATATCCGCCGTACTCTGGCCCAGTTCCAGTTCCCCGAGGGCACCGAGGCGATTCTCGCCGCCAGTTTCAAGGCCCACTGAGCATTCCCCCACTCTAAAAAAGCCTGCTTTTCGCAGGCTTTTTTATTTTCTTCCCTCGTTTGCTTGGCACAATGTGACCCTTTTGCCGTGTGACCGGCGGATTTAAGTGCTGCGCTGTCTCGCGGACAAGACGAATTTATCGAGGGCTTTCATGTCCATTACCGAAACGCTTGCGCGCTGGAAGGCGGAGCAGCAAACAATTCTCGATCGCCATAAAGCGAGGGGTATTCGCCCCGGTTTTTTGTCGCCGGGCGTGCTACAGGAACTGTCCGGGCTGGATATCTATCTGGGAATGTTGGCGGGCGAAATTCCCCTGACCCCTATTTTTGAGACCATCGGCTATTACCCGGTCGAGTTCGAAGCCGGGCGCGCCGTGTTTCAGGGACAGCCCCGGGAGGATCACTACAATCCTCTTGGCATCGTCCATGGTGGCTGGTTCGGCGTTCTGCTCGACCAGTCGGTGGGGACGGCGGTTCATACAGCGTTGCCGCGCGGGCGCGTGCCGACCACCCTCGAATTCAAGATGAACATCGTGCGGCCGCTGACGTCGAGGACGGAACTAGTCAGAGCCGAGGGGAAAGTCGTCCATCTGGGCAGTCGCGTTGCCACTGCCGAAGGCCGCCTTATGGGACCGGACGGTAAGCTTTATGCGCATTGCTCGACCACCTGCATGGTCGTTGCCCCTCCAGAACCCGGCGGCCGCGTCAATGGCTGATCGGCTTTGCTCCGGTCGATTCAGGTGGCGACGGGATCGGAGTGGGCCGGCGCGGTTATCGCAATGCCGTGGCGAAGCAGTACCCGATCGATGTCGGCGACGCCGCGCAATTCCCTGATCTCGCGATAGAGCGTAGCCGCGGCGGGATAGGTGCGCTGCATCATGCCCAGCCACTGTTTCAGTCGTCCCGGTGCGTGCCGTGGTTCAAGCTTGCGCTGTACGAGCTGCCAGAAGGCGGCGAGCAGCGGTGGAATCCGCGTCCAATCGGCGTCGACATCGATTTCAGCGGCTCCTCCGGCGATGCGTGAGGCGAGCAGCGGGTCGGCGACGGCACCGCGGCCGAGCATCACGTCGCTGCAACCGGTTGCGGCGCGGATTGCCCGATAGTCGTCGAGCGTCCATACCTCGCCGTTGGCGATGACCGGCACGGCGACCGCTTCGCGGACGAGGCCGATCCACTCCCAGCGTGCCGGCGGCCGGTAGCCGTCCTGCTTGGTCCGGCCATGGACCACCAGTTCTTCAGCGCCGCCTGCCTCCAGCGCCAGGGCGCAATCCAAGGCATAGGCCGTGTCCTTGATGCCGAGGCGCATCTTCGCGGTGACTGGAATGGCTCTCGGTACTGCCTGGCGGACCGCCCGGACGATCTGATGCAGCAACTCCGGTTCTTCCAACAGTGCTGCGCCGCCGCGGTTGCGATTGACCAGGGGCGTCGGGCAACCGAAGTTGAGGTCGATGCCAAAGGGTTCCAGCTTGGCCAGATGGGTCGCGTTCTGCGCCATGCGCTGCGGATCGGAGCCCAGCAACTGAATACGCACCGGCGTTCCGGCTTCTGTGCGGGAGCCCGTTTTCAATTCCGGGCTGACGCGACGGAAATGGGTGTGGGGCAGCAGGGTTTCCGTTACCCGCACGAATTCAGTGACGCACCAGTCGTAACCGCCGGCGCCGGTGAGCACTGCCCGCAACACGTCGTCAGCGAGGCCCTCCATCGGGGCAAGGGCGAGACGTGGCATGCAGGGCACTTGCCGTGCGTTGTCGCCTCGATCAGCGGCTGATGGGCTTGTAGCGGATGCGCTTGGGTTTGGCGCCTTCCTCACCCAGGCGCTTGCGCTTGTCCTCTTCGTATTCCTGATAATTGCCGTTGAAGAAATTCCACTGGCTGTCGCCTTCGCAGGCCAGGATGTGGGTGGCGATACGGTCGAGGAACCAACGGTCGTGGCTGATCACCATGACGCAGCCGGAGAACTCCAGCAGCGCATCTTCCAGCGCACGCAGAGTTTCCACGTCGAGGTCGTTGGAGGGTTCGTCGAGCAGCAGCACGTTACCGCCGGAAATCAGCGTCTTGGCCAAGTGCAGGCGGCCGCGTTCACCACCGGAGAGCTTGCCGACCACTTTGCCCTGATCGCCGCCCTTGAAATTGAAACGGCCGATGTAGGCGCGGCTGGGCATTTCGAATTTGCCCACGGTGAGCACGTCGGCGCCGTCAGCGATGACGTCGAACACGGTCTTGCTGTCGTCCAGCCCTTCGCGCGATTGATCGACGGCGGCAAGTTTCACCGTCGAGCCGATGACTACTTCACCGGAATCGGGTTGCTCAAGGCCGCGGATCATGCGGAACAAGGTCGATTTACCGGCGCCGTTGGGGCCGATGACACCGACGATGGCGCCGGGCGGGACGGTGAAGGAGAGGTTGTCAATCAGCAACCGGTCGCCGAAAGCTTTGGACACGCCGTGGAATTCGATCACCTTGTCGCCCAGGCGCTCGCCCGGCGGAATGAAGATTTCCTGGGTTTCGTTACGCTTCTGGTATTCGACGTTGGACATCTCCTCGTAGCGCGCGAGGCGTGCCTTGCTTTTGGCCTGACGCGCCTTGGCGCCTTGGCGCACCCATTCCAGTTCCTGCTTCATCGCCTTCATGTGGGCGTCGACTTGCTTGTTTTCCTGCTCCAGCCGGGCTTCCTTTTGCTCCAGCCAGCTTGAATAGTTGCCCTTCCAGGGGATGCCCTGGCCACGGTCGAGTTCAAGAATCCACTCGGCGGCATTGTCGAGGAAATAGCGATCATGGGTTACTGCCACCACGGTGCCGGGGAATCGCACCAGAAACTGCTCAAGCCACTCCACCGACTCGGCGTCGAGATGGTTGGTGGGTTCGTCGAGCAGCAGCATGTCGGGCTTCGACAGCAGCAGCTTGCACAGCGCGACGCGGCGCTTTTCGCCGCCGGAAAGATTGCCGATTACGGCGTCCCAAGACGGCAGGCGCAGGGCGTCGGCGGCAATTTCGAGTTGGTGCTCGGCGTCGGCACCGGAGGCGGAGATGATGGCTTCCAGCCGCGCCTGCTCCTCGGCCAGCTTGTCGAAATCGGCTCCTTCGTCGGCGTAGGCGGCATACACCGCTTCCAGCTTCTGCTGCGCTTGCATGACTTCGCCGAGGGCCGATTCGACTTCCTCGCGCACGGTCTTTTCCGGGTCGAGTTGCGGCTCCTGCGGCAGATAGCCGATCGACAGATTGGGCTGGTGTTGCACCTCGCCGTCGAACTCCTTGTCCTCGCGCGCCATGATGCGCAGCACTGTGGATTTGCCGGAGCCGTTGAGGCCGAGCAAGCCGATCTTGGCGCCGGGAAAGAAGGACAGCGAAATGTCCTTGATGATCTGACGCTTGGGAGGGACTGTCTTGCTCACGCGGAGCATCGACATTACGTATTGGGCCACGGGGATTCTTCCAGTCGGATTGCGAGGAGGGCTTGGATTCTAGCTGACGCGGGTTGGCCGCAGGGTTCCTGCCGAGCGGTTGTTTTTCAGGGTAGGGTCGCCGGCCAGTGAAGCCCTGGCCGGCCTTGGGCTATGCCTGCGGGGGGGCCTGTTCGCCCGCCGGGTGGCCGAGCGCTTCGGCATCGAGCGCCAGAATCAGGCCGGTGAGTTCGCGCAGTTCCTGTGCCCCCTTTATCTCGGCCCGCACAAAGGTGTTGCGAGCGAGGTCGCGCAGCCGCCATTCGAGTTCGGCGACGGCGACGCGAATTTCGTTAAGCAACGCCGGATCCTGATCCAGCGAATCGAGCCGGTTGGCTTCGAGGACGCCGGCGGAACGCATGGATTTTTCCAAATTGCTCAGTATTCCGCGGATGTTGCCCGCCAGTTCGCGGCTAAAGGGTGTGGTGCCCTGTTGTTGCGAGGCTTCGGCGACGCGGATCGCCGCGGCGATCCGGTGCGCGATCTCGACTGCCTTGTCGTGACATCCGCAATCGGGCTCGTCGCATTCGATGCTTTCGGTCTCGTCTCCCAGCGCCACCAGCAGGGCCGAGACGTACTTTCGGTCGTATTCCTCGGGTACGACCTTCAGGGCAAGCGCAATGCGGGAAACGGCTCCAGATTTGGTTCGGGCGCAAATTCCCGCGGCGGTGTCGGCAATCGCCAGCAAGGCGGCAAGGTGATGCGGCGACAAGTGTCCGTCGAAATGCGGATATCCGCTGCCGTCGAGACGGCGGTGATGCTGCAGGATGCATAGACCGACGGCGGGCGGCAGCGAGGTCAGTTCCTGAACCAACAATTGTCCGATCCGCGGATGGCTGGCGACGTGTTTCCATTCCATGCAATTCAGCTGTCGCGAGCTTCTGACATAGTCGGGATTGATGTACATCTCGCCCAGATCATGGAGCAGGGCGGAGAGCATGAGGACTTTGACGTCGTGATCGTCCAGCTTCGCCTGCTCAGCAATGCCGGCCGATATGACCATGCAGGCGAGCATGTGTCGATAGCTGTTGTGATGCTGCTCACGGACCGCGGTCAATAGCAGGCGTAACGGGCCGGGGATGGCGATGTTTCTGAGATCGTCGATCAGCGAAAATGCCGATGCTTTGGCTTCTATTCTTTCCAGCAGCGACTGCTTGGCAGCTAACTTTCGGCAATCGTCGATCACATCGGCGAATGTCAGCGCGCCCTCGACGGTGAGTGTCGATTCCAGCGGACGCGCGAGCTTTCTGCGCACGAGCTTTTCCTGCAGGCCGCTGGAAATGTGCTGTCCGCGCGCCCAGAGCTTGTTGCCGCGGTCGTCGAAAATATCGTCGTCAGCCGATACCGGCCGGTTTTTCGACAGAGTGACGATGCTGTCTAGGCAATGCTGATTGACTGTATTGAACATGGCGGCATCACTCCAGTTTCCAAAAGTTCGGATTGTCCATTGGTTGGAACTGGCACCGCCGGGTTGAGCTCAGGTTGCGAGGCAATTGCTTCATCGATTAATTTCGGTGGCCGGATGTTATGTAATAGCAATTATTACCAATACGGCTATTGTGACGGAAATCCAGACGATGTGCGCAATTTGGACGGATGAGACTACAGAATAAGGGGGTCTGCTGAACGGCGCCTTACATGGGAAAATCCGATTCCCTGAACTTTCCCCAACGGACTTTCCAAAACAATGATCGACCATCTTTTTCCCAACGGGATCGCCCATTACTTGATAGGCGGCGCCTGCATAGGTCTGGCGACCGCTTTGCTCTATCTGACGACCGGTCGCCAGGGCGGCGTTAGCACCTTCTTCAGCTCGGTCTGGTCGTATTGCCTGCGCACCCCGTTTTTTCAGCAGGAAAGCCTGCGTGCCAGTCGGCACTGGAGGCTGGTGTTCACCCTCGGGCTGGTGCTCGGCGGCACGATTTACGCTGTGCTGGGGCTGCCCCTCGACCCGACCGCGGTACCGGTTTGGAGGCTGGCGCTGGGCGGCGTGCTGGTCGGCTACGGTGCGCGTCTCGGCGGCGGGTGTACGTCGGGCCACGGTATTTGCGGCATGGCTTCGCTGAGTGGCGGTTCCTTGGCAATGGTGGTCGTTTTCGTCTCGACGGCAATCGTTACCGCGTCGCTGCTGACTTTTTGGGGAGTTTGAGCATGACAACGACTTCCCCGCGCGACAATCCCCCGATGCTGCTGGTGACGTTCGCCTGCGGCCTGCTGTTCGGCTTCGGCTTGGCCTATGCGACGATGATTCGGCCTGAATCGGTGCTCAATTTCCTCACCTTCAGGGATTTTGGTCTGATGCTGGTACTCGGCACCGCTTCTGGAATCAGTCTGCTGATGTTTCAGTTCGCACCGCGCCTGATGCGGAAGCCACCGCTGGGATACGCCTTCGAACGGCGGCCGTTTGCGCTGAATCGCGGCGCCGTTGCAGGCGGTGCGCTGTTCGGGCTGGGCTGGGGAATTTCCGGCGTGTGCCCGGGGTCGGCCCTGGCCGGCGTCGGTACCGGGAACGCGGTTCTGCTGTTGCCGCTGGCTGGAATCTTCTTCGGTGCCTGGCTGCACGGAATTGTTGTCGGTGGTGACGGCGGCTGAAGCCGGCTACGTGCCGGCCGGCACGCGGATGTAGCCCAGCTGGGAGGGCACGTCTGCCGAACGCAGAAAACCGAGCGTCAGCTTCTGCGTCCGCCAGTGCAGCGCGAGTTTGATCGGCTTGCCGTCGATAAAGCCGGCGAGGGTCGGCTCGCCCGGAATGGCGCCGGAAGCGTCGCGGATTGCATCGAACATGGTGGGCAGATCGCGATCGTCGAGCAGCGCCGCACCGTGCTGCCAGGACAGCAGCAAGTTCCCGACATCGTCCAGCCAGGCGGCATCCAGTGCTGGAACGGCTATACCGGTATGGCTTTCCAGTTCGCCATCGGCGGTCAGACGGAACACCCAGGGCGTGTATTCGAGTGCGACATAAACCCGCTGCGGGCCATTCTGGAAGAACCAGTTGCCGGCCCCGTCGCGGCCGTAGTTGCGGTTGATGAAGGCAATGAGGTTGGGATGGTCCAGGGGGCGGCCGTCCAGCAGCCAGCGGCCGCGCCGGTTCAGCGCCAGCCAGCCGTAGCAGTGGGGCACGTTCGGCCATTTGGCCATTGCCGCCTGGACGCTGGCGTCGAACTCAGACATAGCGAGCGATGAAGGCACCTTCGCAACCCGGCGGCAGCGGCAGGCGAACGCGGTGGCCGCTGCCGGGGGCGACGTCGACCGGCATCCCCTCGGCATTGCGCATCTCTTCGACGGTCAGTTCGCGGTTGCCGCCTGGATGCACGACTTCGATTCGGTCACCGCGGGCGAAGCGGTTCTTTACCTCGATTTCGGCCAGTCCGTCGGTGCCATAGCCGAGTACCTGGCCGACATACAGGCTGCGCTCGGATTCGGAATGGCCGCGCAGGTAGTTCTGGTGCTCCCGGTCTGGATGCCGCTCGTAAAAGCCTCCGGTGTAGCCGCGGTTGGCGAGGCTCTCCAGACCGCTGAGTAGGCGCGCGTCGAGGGGGCGCCCGGCGACGGCGTCATCGATGGCCTGCCGGTAGCTCTGGCAGGTGCGGGCTACGTAATAGGGCGACTTGGTACGGCCCTCGATTTTGAGCGAGTCGATGCCGATCTCTATCAGCCGTTGCACGTGCTCGATGGCGCGCAGATCCTTCGAGTTGAGGATGTAGGTACCGTGCTCGTCTTCTTCGATGGGCATCAACTGGCCGGGGCGGGTACCTTCTTCCAGCAGCCAAGTGTCTTTGGCCGGATCGAAGCGTAAGCCTGGGGCTACCGAGCCGTCGTCCGGAGCGCCAATGGCCTTGCCGACAGGCCGCGCGTCGCCGCTGCCGTCGGTTTGGGTCGGAGTGAGCGTGTAGTCCCAGCGGCAGGAATTGGTGCAGGTACCCTGGTTCGGGTCGCGGTGGTTGAAATAGCCCGAGAGCAGGCAACGGCCAGAGTAGGCGATGCACAGGGCGCCGTGGATGAAGACTTCAAGCTCGGTGTCGGGGCATTCCTGGCGGATTTCGGCCACCTCGTCGAGGGACAGCTCGCGCGACAGGATCACCCGCGATATGCCCATGCTGCGCCAGAAGCGCACAGCGGCGTAATTGACCGTATTGGCCTGGACCGATAAATGAATGGGCATCTCCGGCCAGGCGTCGCGGATCATCGCCATCAGTCCCGGATCGGCCATGATCAGGGCGTCGGGTTTGAGGGCGATCACCGGCGCCATGTCGGCGAGGTAGGTCTTGAGCTTGGTGTTGTGGGGGAAGATATTGCTGACCAGAAAGAAGCGCTTGCCCAGTCCGTGGGCCCGGTCGATGCCCTGCTGGAGCGCCTCCAGTTTGCCGAAGCTGTTGTTGCGCGCGCGCAGGCTGTAGCGCGGCTGGCCCGCATAAACGGCATCGGCGCCATAGGCGAAGGCCGTTTCCAGCATCTCGAGGGAACCGGCCGGGGCCAGCAGTTCGGGCGTGCTTATGGACATGGTCGGATGGGGCGTGAGGCCTGGGCCGCGGGGGCGCAAGGGTAATGGCTTTAGGCGGCGGATTCAACCGCGGCGCGAGCAAGGGGTATGGCAGTGGAACGGGCGCGTAATTGGCCGCAGCCGGCGTCAATGTCCTGGCCGGCGGAGTTGCGCAGCCGGGCGACGATCCCGCGCTGGTGCAACCGCCCAGCCATGGCGCCGGCCCGTTCCCACGAGGGGCGCTTAAAGCCAACGCCGTTTACCCTGTTGTAGGGGATGAAGTTCATCATTGCGTACTTGCCGGCGAGCAGGCGGGCGATGTTTTCCACTTCGTCGTCGCCGTCGTTAACCCCCTCCAGCAGGGTCCATTGGTACTGGATCGGATAGCCGGTGGTGCGGGCATAGGACTCCCCCAGTTCCACTAGTTCGGCCGGGTCGATGCGCGGTGCCCTGGGCAGCAGCTTTTGCCTCAGTTCGGCGTGGGTGGTGTGCAGAGAGAGCGCCAGGGCCGGCTTCACCGTTTGCTGCGGCAGGCGCTCGAACACGCGCCGGTCGCCGACCGTGGAGAACACCAGATTTTTGTGGCCGATGCCGCCGAAGGTGCCGAGGAAATCGATGGCGTCCAGTACGTTGTCCATGTTGTGGGCCGGCTCGCCCATGCCCATGAGTACCACTTTTTTTACCGCGCGCCGCTGGCGGGCCAGAACCACTTGGGCCACGATCTCGGCACTGCCGATCTGGCGCAGCAGGCCTTCCCGCCCCGTCATGCAAAATACGCAGCCGACCGCACAGCCCACCTGGGTCGAGACACACAGGCCGTCCCGCGGCAAAAGCACACTCTCCGCCGTTTGGCCATCGGCCAGTTGCACCAACAGGCGCAGGGAACCGTCCTCACCGGGGTGTTCCGAACGTACCTGGGCCAATATCTGGATCTCTGCGGTAAGGTCGGACAGGGCGCCGAAGACGGCCGGTGGCAGAAAATTTTCTGCCCGGTAGCGGCGCGTATCGAGCGAACGCACCTGAATCCACGACCTTAATACGAGGTCTTCATGGCAGGGTTTGGCGCCAAGTGCGCTCAGGCGCTGCCGGATGTCCGTGATGCGGATGACTCTTTGCTCTTGGCTGAGAGTGTCTGCCGGCAGAACGGATGGTAGCGGTGACGACATAAGCGGATTTGGGCGGAGGGGCGGGTGCCCGACGGGGCTGCCGGGGGCGCAAGGTTAAGCTCATACGATGGCGAATTCAACCTTGCCCCGAACCGGGTTTGAGGAGGCTCAGCGGGCCGCCCTCAACAAATCAAGGCCGTCGAAAGGCAGACTAAGCCGTGACAATGCGGCAAAATGCATGCCGGAACAATACAAAGAAAGGAAGGGGGCTTGCCTGAGCCCCGGTCATGGGCAGTAGTTTTTTGCTGATTTTTATCGCCCTCCTGCTGGTTTTTCTCAACGGTTTTTTCGTCGCAGCGGAATTCGGTCTCGTCAAACTGCGGCAAACGCGTGTCCGGGCCATTGCCAAGGCTTATGGGTGGCGTGGCCGTTTGCTGTTGAAAGTCCATCGGAATCTTGACGCCTATCTGTCGGCTTGCCAGCTTGGGATCACGCTGGCCTCACTCGGACTAGGCTGGATAGGCGAACCGGCCTTCGCCAATTTATTGCAGCCGTTGCTCGCTGCCATGGGCATCGACAGTGAGAAGGCGGTGCATGCCGTGGCCTTTTTTGTTGCCTTTTTTATTATTTCCTATCTGCACATCGTGGTCGGCGAACTTGCTCCGAAGTCGATGGCGATCCGCATGGCGGAAAAGGTCGGCATCTGGACCGCGGGTCCTCTTTATGGCTTCTATTGGCTGATGTACCCGGCGATCTGGGTGCTCAACCACAGCGCCAACTGGATTCTGCGCACGGTCGGACTGGACGTCGCGCACAGTCACGACAGCCATTACTCCGCCGAAGAGTTGAAGCTGATCCTGCGCGCCTCGCGCGCCGACGCCGACTACACCGGCGACGAATGGCGCGTGTTGGCACAGGCGTTGGATTTTCGCGATCTGGAGGTGGCTGACCTGATGCGCCCTTTCAACGAGGCGGTAACGCTCTCGGCGGCGGATTCGTTCGACCGAAACCTCGACCGTATCGTCCAGCATCGCTACAGCCGCTATCCCTATCTGGACGAAAACGGTCGCGCGCAGGGCGTCATCCATATGAAGGACATTTTTTTGGCGATGCGCAAGGATGAGTTGCCCGCGAGTCTCGAAAAGCTTGCCCGTCCGGTGCTGGTCGTGGCGCCCGGCTTGCCGGCGACCGAGTTGTTTCGCCGCTTTCGCCAGGGTGCGCCGCATTTTGCGGTCGTGGCCTACCGCGATGGGCATCCGCTGGGATTCATCACGCTGGACAATCTGCTTGGTGCTCTAGTCGGTGAGATCCGCGACGAATTTCGCCAGACCCAGAACGAATGGTCGAAGCTCGACGACGGCTCGTTGCTCGGCAAGGGCAGTCTGCCGATCGTTACGCTGGAGCGCACACTCGGCATCGATATAGAGGAAACCGGCGTCGATTCGGTGGGCGGCCTGATCATGCAGCGTCTTGGAGACGTGCCCGAAGAAGGGCAGCGCATCGCCTTCAATCACTTCGATGCCGTGGTGAAAAAAATGAGCGGGCCGCGGATCGTGCTGGTTCGCATCTACCCCAAGGAGGAATCCTCGCCCGCCTGAGGTCCCCCCAGTCCCGCTGTAGACAGCGGTTTCGCGCGTCTCAGGCGAGGGTCTCGTCGAGGCTGATGTCCACCATCAGATCGTTGGAGATGGCTTCCAGGGCACGGGCCAGGGCGGCGCTGTCCAGTTCGGGTCCGGCCAGCAACTCGGCTTCGGCATGAAACAGCCGTTCCGCCGACATGGGGGCGCTGGAGGTGCGGGTGGTCAGTTCCTCCACGTTCACCGCGTGGCGGGCGAGGACCTGGGTGACTTCTCGGACGATGCCCACGCGGTCGTGGCCGACCAGGGAGAAGCGCAGGCGGCGCCCCTTGGCGGCGATTTCCGGTGCCGAAGTTTCGGCCGTCACCTTGAGTCCCGTCAGCGTGGCCAGGTCGGCCTGGAGCGCGACGGCCTGATCGGTCGCCACTTCCACCTTGACGATGCCGGCGAACTTGCCGCCGAGGCGCGACATGGACGACTCCAGCCAGTTGCCCTGATGGGCCGAGATGGCGGCGGACAATTCGCCGACGAGGCCGGGGCGGTCGTCGCCGATGACGGTGAGAATCAGCAGTTGTTTAGCCATTTGAATTCCTCCGCAGGGCCGCCCCAAGGAGGGGCAGCGTGAACCATGGAGCGGACAACGTCCGCGAACATCCGTCACCTCTTTCGTCGGGAAGGGGGCGGGGGGAAGGGGGTCAATAGTCCTCCAAGGGCGGGCAGGCGCAGAACAGATTGCGGTCACCATACACGTCGTCGATGCGGTTCACGCTCGGCCAGAACTTGTTGTCCGCCACCCAGGCCAGGGGGAACACGGCTTCCTGGCAGCTGTAGGGGCGGGTCCAGTCGGCATCCATCACATCGGTCTGGGTATGGGGCGCGCGTTTGACCGGGTTGTCGTCGGCGGGCAGTGCGCCCTTTTCGACGCGGCGGATTTCTTCGCGGATGGAAATCATGGCGGCGATGAAGCGGTCCAGCTCGTCCTTGGACTCCGACTCGGTGGGCTCCACCATGAGCGTACCGCCCACCGGGAAGCTTACGGTGGGGGCGTGGAAGCCGTAGTCCATCAGGCGCTTGGCGATGTCGGTTTCGGCGATGCCGGTGGCGGCCTTGATCTGGCGCACGTCGAGAATGCACTCGTGGGCGACGCGACCGTTCTTGCCCTTGTAGAGCACCGGGTAATGCGCGTCGAGGCGGCTGGCGACGTAATTGGCGTTGAGGATGGCCACCGAGGTGGCGCGCTTGAGGCCCGTGCCGCCGAGCATGGCGATGTACATCCAGGAAATGGGCAGGATCGAGGCGGAGCCGAAGGGGGCTGCGCTTACCGCGCCCTGGCCCGCATTGCGCCGATCATCGGGGCCGGTGGCCTGGACCGGATGGTCAGCCATGAAGGGCGCCAGATGGGCCTTGAGGCCGATCGGGCCCATGCCCGGCCCACCGCCGCCATGGGGAATGGCGAAGGTCTTGTGCAGGTTCATGTGGCTGACGTCGGCGCCGATGAAGCCCGGGCTGGTCCAGCCCACCTGGGCATTGAGGTTGGCACCGTCCATGTACACCTGGCCGCCGTGGGCGTGGATGGTGTCGCAGATTTCGCGCACGGCTTCCTCGAACACGCCGTGGGTGGAGGGGTAGGTGAGCATCAGGCAGGACAGATTGGCCGCATGCTCGGCGGCCTTTGCCTTGAGGTCGGCGAGGTCAACGTTGCCGCTGTCGTCGCAGTCCACCACCACAACTTCCAGGCCGCACATGTGGGCGGTGGCCGGGTTGGTGCCGTGGGCCGACTTGGGAATCAGGCAGATGTTGCGCTGACTTTGACCTTGCGCCGACTGGTAGCGGCGAATGGCGACGAGGCCGGCGTATTCGCCCTGGGCGCCGGAGTTGGGCTGCATGCAGACGGCGTCGAAGCCGGTAATAGTGGCAAGCCACTGTTCCAGGCCGCGGATCATTTCCAGATAACCGCTGGCCTGCTCGCGTGGGGCGAAGGGATGCAGGTCGCCGAACTCGGGCCAGGTGATGGGGATCATCTCGCTGGTGGCGTTTAGCTTCATGGTGCACGAGCCCAGCGAGATCATCGAGTGATCCATGGCCAGGTCGCGGTTTTGCAGGCGCTTGAGGTAGCGCAGCATTTCGTGTTCGGTGTGGTGGCTGTTGAACACCGGGTGGCTGAGGATGGCGTCGCTGCGCAGCAGACCGGCAATGGGGCTGGCAGCCTGGGCCTGGGCGTCCAGGGCTTCGATATCCGCGCTCTTGCCGGTGATGGCCTGGAGCAGGGCGGCCACGTCGGCGCGCGTGGTTTTCTCGTTCAGCGCAATCCCGCGCACCGTGGCCGAAACCTGGCGCAGGTTGAAACCGGGAACGTTGGCCGTGGTTTCCACCTGGATCGTGTCGAACCAGCGCTGGGTCAGCACCTTCACTCCCGCCTGTTGCAGGCCCAGAGCGAGGATGGTGGTGAGGCGGTGGATGCGCTGGGCGATGGTCTTCAGACCTTCGGGGCCGTGATAGACGGCGTACATGCCGGCCATGTTGGCCAGCAGCACCTGCGAGGTGCAGATGTTGGAGTTGGCCTTTTCACGGCGGATGTGCTGCTCGCGGGTTTGCAGCGCCATGCGGTAGGCGCGCTTGCCGCGGGCATCCACCGAGACGCCGATGATGCGTCCGGGTACGGAACGTTTATGTTCGTCCTTGCAGGCGAAGAAGGCGGCGTGGGGGCCGCCGAAGCCCATCGGCACGCCGAAACGCTGACTGGTGCCGAGGGCGATATCGGCGCCCATTTCGCCCGGCGACTTGAGCAGCACCAGGGCCATCAGGTCGGTGGCGAGGGCGCTGACGGCGCCTTGGGTGCGCAGGGCGGCGAGGATGTCGGTCAGGTCGGTCACTTCGCCCTTGTCGTTGGGGTACTGGAGCAGGGCGCCGAACACGTCCTGGCCGGCGGCCGCGGCCACGGGGCCGAACACCAGTTCATAGCCGAAGTAGCCGGCGCGGGTCCTGACCACGTCGATGGTCTGCGGGAAGCAGGCCTCATCGACGAAAAAACGGTTGGATTTGGACTTGCTGATGCGCCGGGCCATGGTCATCGCTTCGGCGGCGGCGGTGGCTTCGTCGAGCAGGGAGGCGTTGGCCAGTTCCAGCCCGGTCAGGTCGATGACCGTCTGCTGGTAGTTCATCAGCGCTTCCAGCCGGCCCTGGGCCACTTCGGCCTGATACGGGGTGTAGGCCGTGTACCAGCCAGGATTTTCCATGACGTTGCGCAGGATCACCTTGGGCGTCAGGGTCTCGTGGTAGCCCATGCCGATCAGCGATTTGGCGACCACGTTCTTTCCGGCCAGGGCCTTCAGGTCGGCCAGCGCTTCGTGTTCCCGGCGTGGCGCCGGCAGCGGCAGGTCGGCCGGCAGGCGGATGGCGGCGGGCACGGTCTGATCCATCAGCGCGTCGAGACTGGGGGCACCGATCACGGCCAGCATGGCGGCGATCTGCTGCGGTTCGGAGCCGATGTGGCGGGCGATGAACTCGTCCTGTTGCTCCAGGGCAGAAAGGGGCTGGGCGTTAGACATGGGAAAACCTGCTGAAGAGGGGGCGAAAACAAAACCGCCGGCTCCCTCGGTGGAGAGATCCGGCGGCCATGGGGCGGATTAATCGGCGGCGACAGCGGCGTAACCGGCAGCGTCCAGCAGGCTGTCCAGTTCGGCTGGGTTGCTCGGCTTGATCTTGAACAGCCAGGCGGCGTAGGCGTCGGCATTGACGCTTTCCGGGGCGTCGGTGGCGGCGCTGTTGGATTCGATGATTTCGCCGGAAATCGGGGCGTAGATGTCGGAGGCGGCCTTGACCGACTCGACCACGGCGATTTCCTCGCCAGCCTTAACCGTGCGTCCGGCCTCAGGCAGTTCCAGGAAAACGATGTCGCCCAGGGCTTCCTGGGCATGGTCGGTAATGCCTACGGTAACGGTGCCGTCGGCTTCCAGTTTGGCCCACTCGTGGGACTTGGCGTACTTGAGATTGGCGGGGACGTTCATTTCAGTTCTCCTGGATCAAAGATTTTCCGTTACGGGCGAAGGGCGGTTTTACCACCTTGGCCTTGAGCTGTTTGTCGCGAATCTGCACCAGCACTTCATCGTCGACGGCAACCCCTTTGGGCACTCGGGCGAGGGCGATGGAGCCCTGGATTGTTGGTGAGAAAGTACCTGAGGTAGTTTCTCCATTACCTTGTTTTGTAATTACTTGTTGATGCGAGCGAAGAACGCCTTTGTCCTTCAGCAGCAGGCCGATCAATTGTCGGGTGGGCGGCGCGGATTCGAGTGCCTTGCGGCCGATGAAGTCGCGGCCGGCGTCCTTGAAATCGACGGTCCAGGCCAGGCCGGATTCAAGCGGGCCGACCGATTCGTCCATGTCCTGACCGTAGAGGTTCATGCCGGCTTCGAGGCGCAGGGTGTCGCGGGCACCCAGGCCGGCGGGGGCGACACCGACGGCGGCCAGCGCCTGCCAGACGGTGGCCGCTGCGTCGGCCGGAACGGCGATTTCGAAGCCGTCCTCGCCGGTGTAGCCGGTACGGGCAATGAGCCAGCCATCCCATTCGGCGGCCTGGAAGGGTGTTAGCAGCACGCTCTGGGCGCGGGCGACGGGAAAGGCCGTCCAGAAAAGCTCGCGGGCGTTGGGGCCCTGGACGGCGATCATGGCTAGATCGCGGCGGGGTGCCAGAGTGGCGTTGAAACCGGCCAACTGAGCCTGCATCCAGGCCAGATCCTTGTCGGCGGTGCCGGCATTGACCACGATGCGGTAGCGCTCGGGAGTGAAGAAATAGACGATCAGGTCGTCGATGACGCCGCCGTCTTCCTTCAACATGCAGGAGTAGAGCGCCTTGCCGGGCACGGTGAGCTTGGCGCAGTCGTTGGCCAGCAGGCGGCGTAGCCAGGGCAGCGCGTCGGGACCGGCGAGGTCGATGGCCAGCATGTGGGAGACGTCGAACATACCGGCGTCGCGGCGCACCGCGTGGTGCTCCTCGATCTGCGAACCGTAGTGGATCGGCATGTCCCAGCCGGCGAAATCGACGATCTTGGCGCCGGCGGCAACGTGGGTGTCGTAAAGCGGGGTTCTTTGGCTCATCGGATAGGCAAAATAAAAGGGGCAAAGGTCACGCGACCTTTGCCCCATCTGTCCTTGTACCTGAGAGTTTGACCCCTTCGGTGGGCAAGCCGAACCTGCCGCTCTCCAGATTTGCGTTGCGTCGTCGGCCCTTTTGCCTGAGCGATTCCTGGGGGTTGCGCCTTCGGCGGTTCCGCACAGCGAAACTCTCTCCCGACGATGGGGCCGGATTATGCCGTTGCCCCGGGAGCGAAGCAAGGGGGCCTGATAGAATTCATGGGTGAAAGAAAGTCGTTCTGAATTCATCGAATTGCGCGGTCGGCGCAGCCATGTGCGCCATTGGGGACCACCCGATGCGCCGCAACTGTTCATGCTGCACGGATGGGGGGACAACTCCGCTTCCTACCAGTTCGTGGTTGATGCGCTGGAGCAGTCATGGCATGTGTTGGCCCTTGACTGGAGGGGGTTCGGGCTCTCCCAGTGGAATAACGACCATTACTGGTTCCCGGATTACTTTGCCGACCTGGACGCCCTGGTCGACCACTATTCGCCGGATTCGGCGGTCGATATTGTTGCCCATAGCATGGGCGGCTCGGTGGCGCTGATTTATTCCGGGGTTCGTCCCGAAAGGGTGGGGCGGATCGTCAGTCTGGAGGGCGGAAGTCTGCTCGATACGAACGTTGAAAAAGCCTCAGGGAAAATTCGAACGTGGCTGGACCAGGTCGGCGAGGCGCCGCCGCATTTCAGGAGCTATCCTGACCGTGCCGCTTTCGCTGAACGATTGGTCAAGGACAACGTACGTCTGACGGCGGAGAAGGCGACGTTTCTTGCCGCGCACCTTACCGTCGAGCGCGAAGGTCGATGGGAATTCGCCGGGGATCCATGCCACCGTTGGGCTAACCCGACCTTGTTCAGTGTTGAGGCGGCGAAATCGATCTGGCGGCAGACTGCGGCGAAAGTGCTTTGGGTTGAGGGCGGAGCTTCCTTTCTGAACAACTATTATCTGGGGAGGGAAGCCGATTACGCTGAACGCTTGGCCTGTTTCCAGCAACTGCGAAAAGCGGTGATCCCTGACGCCGGCCATAACCTGCATCACGATCAGCCGGAGCGGGTTGCTCACCTGATCGAGGAGTTTCTCCGTGAATGCTGATCTGCATAGCCATTCCACCGCCTCCGACGGTTTGCTCTTGCCGGCGGATCTGGTGCGCCGGGCCAAGGCGAACGGAGTCGAACTGCTCGCGTTGACCGATCACGATGAAATCCGCGGCCTGCCCGAGGCGCGCGCAGCGGCGGCGGCTTGCGGGTTGCCGTTCCTCAATGGCGTCGAAATCTCGGTGTCCTGGGGCGACGACCTGACGCTGCATATTGTCGGCCTGGGCATCGACGATACGTGTTCCGAGCTGGTGGCCGGCCTGGCTCGGGTTCGCGACGGTCGCGACGGTCGCGCACAGCGTATGGCCGGGGAGTTGGACAAGGTCGGCATCCACGGCGCCTATCCCGGCGCACTGAAGTACGCGGGCAATCCGGCACTGATCAGCCGTTCCCATTTTGCCCGCTACATCGTCGAGATCGGCTTGGTCAAGGACACCAAATCGGTCTTCGATCATTGGCTGGCGAAGGGCAAGCCGGGCTACGTGGCGCACCCCTGGGCGACCATGGATGAGGCGGTTGATTGGGTCCACAAGGCGGGAGGGCTGGCCGTGATTGCCCATCCCGGGCGCTATCGGGCCAGCCGCAGGGAATTGCGCAGGATTTTCACTGCATTCAAGGCGCTCGGCGGCGATGCGATCGAGGTTCTGTCTGGAACGCAAAGCGATGCCGATAACCGCGAACTGGCCAAGATGGCCCGCGAATTCGGGTTTTTGGCCTCGCGCGCATCCGACTTCCACGGCCCCGGCGAGAGTTGGATTGATATCGGCAAAATGCCGCCGTTGCCCGAGGGGCTGACGCCGGTATGGAGCAAGCTGGTTTGAGCGGCCGATCTGATCCCGTCCTTTCGGGCGACGCGACGTAGGACTCATGGCGCAATTTTTTTCCCTTCATCCTGAACACCCGCAGCCGCGTCTGATTAGGCAGGCCGCGGAGATCGTGCGCGGCGGTGGGTTGATCGCTCTGCCCACCGATGCGGCCTATTCGCTGGGCGGGCATACCGGCGACGCGGCCTTGCTCGACCGAATTCGCCGTATCCGCGAGGTGGGCGAAGGGCACCTGTTTACCCTGATGTGCCGCGATCTTTCGGAAATTGCCACCTACGCGCGGGTGGATAACGCCCGCTACCGTCTGCTCAAGCACACCACCCCAGGCGCCTACACCTTCATTCTTGAGGGTACCAAGGAGCTGCCGCGGCGCGTGTTGCACCCGAAACGCAAGACGATCGGCCTGCGGGTTCCGCAACATCCCGTGGTGAAGGCCCTGCTGGACGAACTCGACGAGCCGTTGCTGACGTCGACCCTGATGCTCCCGGGCGACGAGTTGCCGCTGAGCGATCCGCAGGAGATTCTTGACAGGTTGGGGAAACAGATCGACCTGGTGATCGAATGCGGGCGCTGCGGAACCGAGCAGACCACCATCGTCAATCTGACGGGGGATACGCCGGAAATCGTCCGTGAGGGCCTCGGCCCGCTGCCGCCGCTGGGCCTCTAGGCCCCGGCCGCTGCATGACGCTCTGGTAGAATTGCGGCCATCCCATGGAAAGCCTGATACAGACGCTGGCGATCTCGGCATTGCCGATCATCTTCGCCATCACCCTACACGAGGCCGCTCATGGCTACGTGGCACGCTATTTTGGCGATCCGACGGCGTGGAAACTGGGTCGAATCAGCCTAAATCCGCTACGCCACATCGATCCGATGGGTACCCTGGTGATTCCGGCGCTGACATACTGGCTGGGTGGCTTCATGTTCGGCTGGGCCAAGCCGGTGCCAGTGAACTTCGGCAAGCTGCGTAATCCCAAGCGCCACATGATCTGGGTCGCCGCCGCCGGACCGGCCGCTAATTGCGTCATGGCAATATTCTGGGCGGCGGTGCTTAAACTGGCGATGTTTTTGCCGGATTTCGGTTACGGTACTGCGCTGGCGGAAATGGCGACTGCCGGGATCCGTTTCAATGCAATGCTGATGGTATTGAATCTGCTGCCGCTGCCTCCGCTCGACGGGGGCCGCATTCTCACCGGATTGTTGCCGGTCAGGGCCGCATGGCGTTTTGCGCAGCTGGAACGGTGGGGTTTCCCGATCCTGATTCTGCTGCTGCTGACCCATGTGCTGGAGTTGTTGCTGCTGCCGCCATTGGGATTGTTTCTGGCACTGTTGATGAAAATTTTCGGTTTCTGATAATAGGTAAGAAAAACTAACGATGTACGCCGAACGCGTTCTTTCCGGCATGCGCCCCACCGGGCGCCTGCATCTTGGCCACTATCACGGTGTGCTCAAGAACTGGGTCAAGCTCCAGCACGAATATCCCTGTCTGTTTTTCGTTGCCGACTGGCACGCGCTGACTACCGCCTACGACGAGCCCGGAACCATCGCCGAGAGCACGCGCGGCCTGATCATCGACTGGCTGGCGGCTGGTGTGGACCCTTCGCAGGCCACGCTGTTCATTCAGTCACGGGTTCTCGAACATGCAGAACTGCATCTACTGCTGTCGATGACCACGCCGCTCGGCTGGCTGGAGCGCGTGCCCACCTACAAGGACCAGCAGGAAAAGCTCTCGCACAAGGATCTGTCGACCTACGGATTCCTCGGCTACCCTTTGTTGATGAGCGCGGACATCCTCATCTACCGCGCGGACAAGGTTCCGGTTGGCGAAGACCAGCTGCCCCACGTCGAATTTACCCGCGAACTGGCGCGTCGATTCAATCATCTTTACGGCCGCGAACCGGGCTACGAGGAAAAGGCCAAGGAGGCGGTGAAGAAGCTCGGTTCGAAACGATCCAAACTTTATGAAGAATTGCGCACCCGCTACCAGGAACGCGGTGAGGACGATGCGCTGGAGCAGGCCCACGCACTGCTCAACAACACGCAAAATCTCTCGATGGGCGATCGTGAGCGTCTGTTTGGCTATCTCGAAGGCGGCGGCAAGATGATCCTTGCCGAGCCCGGGGCGCTGCTCACCGAGGCGGCGCGCATGCCGGGGCTCGATGGGCAAAAGATGTCCAAGTCCTACAACAACACCATCGCCTTGCGCGAGGACGAGGATTCCATACGCAAGAAGATCCGTACCATGCAGACCGACCCGCAGCGTGTAAGGCGCACCGATGCGGGCGACCCGGAAAAATGTCCGGTGTGGCAGTTCCACCTGATCTATTCGAGCGAAGAGGTCAAGACCTGGGTCCAGCAGGGTTGCCGCAGTGCCGGCATCGGTTGCATTGAGTGTAAGCAGCCGGTGATCGATGGCGTACTTGCGGAACAGGAGCCGATGCGCGAAAGGGCGCGGATGTATGAGGAGGATCCTCAGCTGGTGAAGAACATCATCGCCGACGGTTGCGAAAAGGCGCGCAAACTGGCGCAGGAAACCATGCGCGACGTGCGCGAGGCGATGGGACTGGATTTCAATTGATGGACGAGCTTGGCGTCGTCGAAGGCGGGGCAGCGGAAGCGCCAGCGGTGGCAGCGGAACAGCATTTGCCGAAAGTTTATGGCGAATGGATGACCGAGATGCCGCGCGACCTCTACATCCCGCCCGATGCGCTGGAAGTGATTCTGGAGTCGTTCGAAGGACCGCTCGATCTGCTGCTCTATCTGATCCGCAAGGCGAACATCAATATTCTCGATATTCCGATGGCGCCGTTGACTGCCCAGTACCTTAAGTATGTGGAGGCAATGCACAAGCGGAACCTTGAACTGGCGGCCGAATATCTGCTGATGGCGGCCATGTTGATCGAGATCAAATCGCGCATGCTGTTGCCGCGGCCGCCGAAGGCCGAGACTGGCGAGCCCGAAGATCCGCGCGCCGAGCTGGTGCGGCGATTGCTCGAATACGAGCAGATGAAGGCGGCGGCGGCCAAGCTGGATGCCTGGCCCCAGGCCGGCCGCAACTACGAGTGGATCGCGGTTTGGGTGGCCGACAAAGTGGTGGAACGGCAACCCGAAGTGACGCTGCATGATTTGCAGGTGGCTTGGCTGGGGCTTATAAAGCAGGCCCGGATGACCGAACATCACAAGGTAAAGCGCGAGGAACTGTCGGTGCGGGAAACCATGATCACCATCCTGCGCCGGCTTCAGGGGCGCGGATTCATGGTGTTCGAAGATTTGTTCGACGTGGCGGCAGGCGCCCAGGTGTTGGTGGTGGGCTTTCTTGCCATTCTGGAACTGGCACGGGAGAGCCTGGTGGAAATTACCCAGACCGAGGCGTTGGCGCCGATTTATGTGAAAGTAGTCGAAAGTGCAGCTCTACAAGCCTGAGGACTACAAGCGGGTGTTGGAAACCGCGCTGCTGGTGGCGGCAGAACCGGTCTCGCTGGCCGAACTTAAAAAACTCTTCGACGAGGAGTTCGACGACGAGACGTGGCGTACACTGATCGACGATTTGCGCCGCGATTGGGCCGGGCGAGGGATCGAACTGGTGCAACTGGCCTCCGGTTGGCGCTTTCAGACGCGCCCTGAATATCAAATTTTTCTGGATCGGTTGAAAAACGAGCGGCCGCCGAAATATTCCCGCGCCGTGATGGAAACGTTGGCCATCATTGCCTATCGTCAACCGGTGACGCGCGGTGACATAGAGGAAATCCGCGGTGTGGCAGTATCGCCCAATGTATTGAAAGCACTGGAGGCTCGCGGCTGGATAGACACCGTGGGCCACCGCGATTCACCCGGACGTCCGGCGCTTTACGCAACCACGCGCAAGTTTCTCGACGACCTCGGTTTGCGCAGTCTTTCCGAGCTGCCGCCGCTGACCGAAATTGAAAAGGTAATGGATTTTGCAGACGCCCCGCTCCTCTCGCAAACGCAGCCCACTCCGTCCGCCGCAGAAGAAAGTTCCAGCGCAGAAAGCGCCGGAATATAGGCTTCCGGAACAGGGCGGCAGCGCTGACGAAGCCGCCTCCGACGAACCCGCGGCATCCCCGCAACGAGGCATTCGTGCGCCGCAGGGACGGGGTGCGAAGTCGCTGCGCAACGGAAAATCGCAGCGCCCGCCTGCTTCCCCGGCGGGCGTCTGGTCTGAAAGCAGCGACAGTGCCGCGGTGGACGGCGATGTCTCTCCCAAACTGCATAAGGCATTGGCCGACGCCGGCCACGGTTCGCGCCGCGAAATTGAGGAATGGATCGTTGCCGGCCGCGTTAGCGTAAATGGGGAACCTGCCCATGTCGGCCAGCGTATCGGTCCTGACGACAAGGTCCGTCTCAACGGCCGGCTGGTCAATCTGCGGCTCGGCGGTTCGCGCCAGCCACGGGTGGTGCTTTACCACAAGCCGGAAGGCGAGATCGTTTCGCGCGACGATCCAGAAGGCCGCCCCTCGGTATTCGATCATCTGCCCAAGATTCGCAGCGGACGGTGGATCACGGTCGGCCGCCTGGATTTCAATTCCTGCGGCCTGCTGATCGCCACCAGCAGTGGCGAGTTGGCAAACCGATTGATGCATCCGCGCTACGGCATCGACCGGGAATACGCGGTGCGCGTCCTCGGAGAGCTGTCCGAGGACACCCTGAAGCAGCTGGCGGAGGGGATCCAGCTCGAGGATGGCCTGGCGCGCTTCATTCGCATCGAGGAGGCCGGGGGGGACGGCGCCAATCGTTGGTACAACGTTACCCTGGCCGAGGGCCGCAATCGCGAGGTGAGGCGCATGTTCGACGCGGTGGGGGTGACCGTCAGCCGCTTGATGCGGGTTCGTTACGGACCGATCCATCTGCCACCGCAACTCAAAAGAGGTCAATGCAGGGAGCTTTCGGAGGGTGAGGTGAAATCTCTGCTCAACTATCTCAAGCCGGTGAAAAGGCTAGAAAAATCCGAGATCTGATTGCATTGCCGAAGAGGCGGCTGCTATAATCAGTGTGTTTTTTTGGTACCGAACCTTCCTTCGCGGAGGCGGCGGGTAAGCGAAAAATGGGCAGCAGTGCCCATTTTTTATTTGTGGCGTCGGATTCAATGCAATTAGTCGAATTGATCGAACAAGCTGTTGCCGGGCTGGGTTATGAACTCGTCGATTTCGAGTCGAGTCCCCGTGGCCGGTTGATGCGTATTTTTATCGATCGATCGCCGGGGGCGGGTATCGCTCCGGCCGCCGACGAAGTCAGCCAGGGCGGTATTACGGTGGACGACTGTTCCGCCGTAAGCAATCATCTGACGCGCTTGTTCACGGTCGAGAATATTGACTACGATCGGCTTGAGGTGTCGTCGCCGGGGCTGGATCGCGTGGTGAAAAAGGCTGCGGATTTCGAGCGTTTTGCCGGCCATGAAATGCAGTTGAAGTTGCGCGTGCCGGTAAATAACCAGCGCAATTTCAGCGGGGTGCTTGGCGGCATGCGCGATGGCGAGGTGGTGCTGACGTCCGAAGGCGTGACTTACGCGTTTGCGTTCGACAATGTCGAGCGCGCCCGGCTGGTGCCGAAGTTCTGAATCAGGAATTGGAGAAAATCGAATGAGCCGCGAAATGTTGTTGTTGGTGGATGCCCTGGCGCGGGAAAAGAACGTTGATCGGGATATCGTCTTCGGTGCCCTGGAACTTGCGCTGGCGTCCGCGACCAAAAAACGTATCCATGAAGATGCCGATGTGCGCGTCGAAGTCGATCGCGAAACCGGCGAGTTCGAGGCTTTCCGTCGTTACCTGGTCCTCAACGAGGAGGATATGGATAACCACGAGCAGCAGATCGGTCTGGTGGAGGCTTCGGAACAGGTTGCCGACATCGTCGTAGGTGACTATATCGAGGAGTCGCTGGAGCCGATCGACTTCGGCCGTATCGGTGCTCAGGCGGCAAAGCAGGTGATCCTGCAAAAAATCCGCGATGCCGAGCGCGAGCAGGTGCTGAACGACTTCCTTGATCGCAAAGAACACTTGGTGACCGGCACGGTGAAGCGGATGGAGCGCGGCAACGCGATCGTTGAAGCCGGTCGCGTCGAGGCTGTTCTGCCCAGGGACCAGGTGATTCCGAAGGAAAACCTCCGCCCCGGAGATCGCGTGCGTGCCTGGCTGATGAAGATCGACCGCCAAGCCCGGGGGCCGCAATTGATCCTCTCGCGCACCGCGCCCGAATTCATCGTCAAGCTGTTCGAACTGGAAGTGCCGGAGATGGAAGAGGGGTTACTTGAGATCAAGTCGGCGGCCCGTGATCCCGGCATCCGGGCGAAGATCGCCGTCAAGTCCAACGACCAACGGGTCGATCCCATCGGCACTTGCGTCGGTATGCGTGGCTCGCGTGTCACGGCGGTGACCAACGAGCTGTCCGGCGAACGCGTAGACATCGTGCTCTGGTCGGCCGACCCGGCGCAGTTCGTCATCGGCGCCTTGGCGCCGGCTGAAGTTTCGTCGATCGTGGTCGATGAGGAAAAGCACGCAATGGACGTGGTAGTGGATGAAGCCAATCTGGCGATTGCCATCGGCCGCGGTGGACAGAATGTGCGTCTTGCATCCGAACTGACGGGCTGGACCATCAATCTGATGACGGTCGAAGAGTCGGCGCAGAAGCATCAGGCGGAAAGTGCCAATGTGCGTGCACTGTTCATGGAAAAACTGGACGTCGACGAGGAAGTCGCCGATATCCTGATCCAGGAAGGGTTTTCGACCCTGGAAGAAGTGGCTTACGTGCCTTTGGCGGAAATGCTTGAAATCGACGCCTTCGACGAAGCCACGGTCAACGAGCTGCGGGAGCGGGCGCGCAATGTGCTGCTTACCGAAGCCATCGTCGACGAAGAGCAACTGGAAGGCGTTGAGGAAGAATTGCTGCATCTGGAAGGGATGGACAAACCCCTTGCTGCAAAACTTGCGCGCAACGGCATCAAAACGCGCGACGACCTTGGCGATCTTGCCGTGGACGAGCTTACCGAGATGTCTGGCATCGATACAGAGCGCGCCAGCCAGCTCATCACCAACGCCCGCGCACATTGGTTCGCGGATGAAGAATAATCAAGGGGAACGACAATGGCACAGATGAGCGTTGCCCAATTTGCTACCGAATTAAAAATGCCTGCTACAGCGTTGCTGGAGCAGCTTGCCAAGGCCGGCGTCGACAAGAATGCATCCAACGACTTGCTCTCCGAGCATGACAAGACCAAATTGCTGGACTATTTGCGCCGCTCTCACGGCGAAACGGCGTCCAAGGCCAAGATTACCCTGACCCGCCGGCAGACCAGCGAGATACGGGCGGCCGATGCGACTGGTAAGGCACGTACCATTCAGGTGGAGGTGCGCAAGAAGCGCGTTCTTGTGAAGCGCGATGCGGTGGATGCCGTGTCGGCAGAAATCCCTGCGGTCGTCATTGAGCCGGTGGTGCCCGAACCCGAGGTTATCGAGGACGTGGTGGCAGCCGAGCCGGCGGTAATTGAGCCGGTGGTACCCGAAGTTGTGGTACCGGACGTAGTGGTGTCTGAGCCTGTGGTCGAAGACGTTGTCGTGCCAGAACCTGCCGAGCGTCCGGCGCCGAAGCGGATTCCCGCTGCATCCGTAGCCGCCAAGCCCAATTTCATCAATGCCGAGCAGCGTGCGCTGCGCGAAGCCGAAGCCAAGCGCCATGCGGAACTGTCGGCGATCCAGGCCGCAGAGTTGAAGGAGAAACAGTTGCGCGCGGCACGCGCCCGGGAAGAGGCTGAGAAGCGTCTGCAACAGCAACAGGCGGAATTGGCCGCCAAGGCCGCAGCCGAGCAGGCAAAGACGGCGGCACCGGCTGAAGCCGGAGTTTCAGGAACCTTGCACAAGCCTGCCGGAAAGCCTGAGGCCGAAAAGAAGGTTGAGAAGAAGCCCGCCAGTAACTGGAAGGACGATGCGGCGAAAAAACGCGGTATCAAAACCCGCGGCGATGCTGGTGGGGGCACCGGTGGTTGGCGCGGCGGCCCCAAGGGGCGCCATGGACGTCATTCCCAGGAAGACTCTCGTATAGCACCCCAGCCGGTCGAGGCGGTGGTGCGCGAAGTACACGTACCCGAAACCATCAGCGTGGCAGATCTTGCCCACAAAATGTCGGTCAAGGCCACCGAGGTTATCAAGGTGCTGATGAAGATGGGCATGATGGTTACCATCAATCAGCAACTGGACCAGGAAACAGCGATGATCGTGGTCGAGGAAATGGGCCACAAGGCGCTTGCCGCGAAGCTCGACGATCCGGATGCCTTCCTCGACGAGGCGCACGACGAGCAGCACAAGGACGCCGTTCTGCTGCCACGCCCGCCGGTCGTTACGGTGATGGGGCACGTCGATCACGGCAAGACTTCGCTGCTTGATTACATCCGCCGCGCCAAGGTCGCTGCGGGCGAGGCCGGCGGCATTACCCAGCACATCGGCGCCTACCATGTGGAAACCGACCGCGGCGTCATCACCTTCCTCGACACTCCGGGCCACGAAGCCTTCACCGCTATGCGCGCCCGAGGCGCCAAGGCGACCGACCTGGTGATTCTGGTCGTCGCTGCCGACGACGGTGTCATGCCGCAGACCAAGGAAGCGATCCACCATGCCAAGGCGGCGGGCGTACCGTTGGTGGTGGCGGTCAACAAGATCGACAAGCCCGATGCCAATCCGGAGCGCGTCAAGCAGGAACTGGTGGCCGAAGGCGTGGTACCGGAAGAATACGGCGGCGACTCGCCCTTCGTGCCGGTTTCAGCCAAGACCGGTGTCGGTATCGACGAATTGCTGGAGCAGGTGCTGTTGCAGGCCGAAGTGCTGGAACTTACGGCAGCCAAGGATGCGCCGGCAAAGGGTCTGGTGATCGAAGCCCGCCTCGACAAGGGCAAGGGCGCCGTGGCAACCATCCTGGTGCAATCGGGCACCCTGCGCCAGGGCGATGTTCTGCTTGCCGGACAGGTGTATGGCCGCGTGCGCGCCATGCTTGACGAGAATGGCAAGCCGATCAAGGAAGCCGGTCCCTCGATTCCGGTGGAAATTCAGGGCTTGTCCGAAGTTCCTGCCGCCGGCGACGAAACCATGGTTTTGGCCGACGAGCGCAAGGCTCGCGAAATCGCGCTGTTCCGCCAAGGGAAGTTCCGCGATGTGCGTCTGGCCAAGCAGCAGGCCGCCAAGCTGGAATCGATGTTCGAACAAATGAGCGAGGGCGAGGTCAAGATGCTGCCGCTGATCGTCAAGGCCGACGTTCAAGGCTCACAGGAGGCCCTGGTTCACGCGCTCAGCAAACTGTCCACCGACGAAGTCAAGGTCAATGTGATCCACGCAGCGGTTGGTGCAATCAGCGAATCCGACGTCAACTTGGCCTCGGCTTCGAAAGCCGTCGTCATCGGCTTCAATACTCGTGCCGATGCCGGCGCGCGCAAGGTGGCCGAGAGCTTCGGGGTCGACATCCGCTACTACAACATCATTTACGACGCGGTGGACGAGGTGAAGGCGGCGCTCTCCGGGATGCTGTCTCCGGAAAAGCGCGAGAGCGTCATCGGCACCGTCGAGATTCGCCAGGTTTTCCGCATTTCCAAGGTTGGCGCGGTGGCGGGTTGTATGGTGCTGTCGGGCGTGGTCAGGCGCGGCTCTTCGGTGCGCCTGCTGCGCAATAACGTTGTCGTCTTCAGCGGCGAACTCGACTCCCTCAAGCGATTCAAGGACGACGTCAAGGAAGTCAAGGAAAACTACGAGTGCGGGTTGTCGCTGAAAAACTTTAACGATATCGAGGAAGGCGACCAGCTCGAAGTGTTCGAGATCCAGGAAATCGCCCGTAGCCTTTAACCACGATGCCGCAACAACGAGGCTTTTCCCGTTCGGACCGGGTATCGGAACAGATTCTGCGCGAGTTGGCTGAGCTGATCCGGCTTGAGCTGAAGGATCCGCGGGTGAGCCTTGTTACGTTGACGGCGGTGGAAGTGACCGCCGACTACGCTCATGCCAAAGTCTTCTATACGACACTGGCGGATGCTGACCAGCGCGCCGAGATCGAACGTGGGCTGAAGCGTAGCGCGGGTTTCTTACGGCGCGAACTAGGCCGTCGAGTACGTATCCATCATACCCCCGAGCTGCATTTCGTTTTCGACGCGTCTGTCGAACGAGGTACTCACCTTTCTCGCCTGATCGACGAGGCGGTGCAGTCCGATCGTCACGAAGAAGACGCTGCCGAGTGAGCAAGCCACGCCGTCCCCCGCGCCGCCAGGTGGACGGCGTTTTGTTGCTCGACAAGCCGCAAGGACTAACTTCCAACGCTGCGCTACAGAAAGCGCGGTGGCTGTTCAACGCCGCCAAGGGTGGGCACACCGGCACTCTCGATCCGATGGCGACCGGGCTGCTTCCGCTGTGCTTCGGTGAGGCTACCAAGTTTTCATCCGAACTGCTGGACGCCGACAAGGTCTATCGGGCGACTTTTCGTTTCGGTATTACCACCGATACGGCCGATGCCGAGGGAACGGTGCTGGAGACCCGTCCGGTCGACATCGACGAAACCCGCCTGAGGAGCGCGCTTGAAGGTTTCGTTGGCTGCATTGAGCAGATTCCGCCGATGTATTCCGCGCTCAAGCGCGATGGCAAACCGCTGTATGAATATGCCCGCCAGGGGGTCGAAGTGGAACGCGCTGCGCGCCGGGTGACCATCCATGCGCTTGATCTGATCTCGTTTTCCGGTGCGGAGGCCGTGGTCGATGTCGCGTGTAGCAAAGGCACTTATGTACGTACCTTGGCCGCCGATGTGGGCGCTGTTCTGGGTTGCGGAGCGCATCTGTCGGCCCTGCGGCGCACCCGCATCGGTCGTTTGCAGGTTCAGGATGCGGTCTCATTGGTGGAGGTCGAGGCAATGCCGCTCGATGCCCGCGACGCCCGGCTGGCACCTGTGGATAGCTTGCTGGCGGAGTTGTCCGTCGCTACTTTGTCGGCCGCAGAAACACAACGCGTTCTGCACGGACAAGGGGTACGTTGGATGGGAAATACGGGGGAGCGCTGGCGCTTTGTCGGCGACGACGGCAACTTTCTCGGCGTGGGCGAAGTCTCGCCCGACGGTTGGTTGAACCCGACGCGGTTGATTGCGTTCTCCCGCAAGCTATGAAAGCCATGAAAAAACCCCGACATCTCGATTCAATCTGTTGAGCTTATGTAAATCAGGCAGGTATAATGCCGGCCTTTCCGAACGACTGAAAATATTATCCAAGGAAATCAATATGGCAATTTCCACCGCCGAGAAGGCGAAAATCGTTACCGATTACCAGCGCGCCCAGGGCGATACCGGTTCCCCTGAAGTTCAAATCGCGCTGCTTACAGCGCGGATCAATGGTTTGACCGGCCATTTCAAGGCCAACGCCAAGGATCACCATTCGCGTCGCGGTCTGCTGAAGATGGTTAGCCAGCGCCGCAAGATGCTCGACTACCTGAAGCGCAAAAATGCCGACGGCTACCGCGCGTTGATCGAGCGCCTCGGCTTGCGTAAGTAAGCGTCCGTTGTCACGCTCATGCAGGTCGCCCCTTGTCTGGGCACCCTGAATCAAGCCGGTTCGGCGAAATGTCGCTGAACCGGCTTTTTTGTTGACGCCCCTCCGGCGCGTCCAATGAACAAGAAAGGATAGTGTTGTGCTGACTTCAATCAAGAAAAGCTTCAGCTATGGCGCGCATACCGTCACTCTGGAAGCCGGCGAAATTGCCCGTCAGGCGGGTGGTGCCGTCATCGTCAATATGGACGACACCGTGGTGCTGGCCACCGTGGTGGGTGCAAAACAGGCCAAGCCCGGTCAGGATTTCTTCCCCCTGACCGTCGATTACGTTGAAAAGACCTACGCCGCAGGCAAGATTCCCGGTGGTTTTTTCAAACGCGAAGGCCGTCCTTCCGAGAAGGAAACGCTGACTTCGCGCTTGATCGACCGCCCGCTGCGTCCGCTGTTCCCGGACGGTTTCTACAATGAAGTGCAGGTCGTCTGTACCGTCATGTCGTGCAACCCGGAAATCGATCCGGATATCCCTGCCCTGATCGGCGCATCGGCCGCATTGGCTATTTCGGGTATTCCGTTCAATGGTCCGATCGGTGCGGCCCGCGTCGGTTATATCGACGGCCAATACGTTCTCAACCCAACCAAGACCCAATTGCAGAGCACGCAGCTTGATCTCGTGGTGGCCGGTACCGCCGCGGCGGTGTTGATGGTTGAATCCGAAGCCAAGCAGTTGTCGGAAGAAATCATGCTGGGTGCTGTGGTGTTCGGTCACGAACAGATGCAGGCCGCGATCAATACCATCAACGAGCTGGTGGAAGTGGCGGGCAAGCCGGAATGGGATTGGCAACCGGCCGCAAAGGATGAGGCGCTGACCGCCCGTGTCAATGAACTGGCCGAAACCGAAATGCGTGATGCCTATCGCATCACCAGCAAGCAGGCGCGTACTCAGAAGACCCGGGAAATTTCCAAGCGCGTGGTCGAAACCCTGACCGTCGGCGACAATGCACCGGACGCCAACACGATCAACAATCTGTTGTTCGATCTGGAAGCGCGCATCGTACGCAGCCAGATCCTCAACGGCGAACCGCGCATTGACGGCCGCGATACGCGCACGGTGCGACCGATCGCCATCCGTTCCGGCGTTTTGCCGCGCACGCACGGTTCGTCGCTGTTTACCCGCGGCGAAACCCAGGCTCTAGTCGTGGCGACGCTCGGCACCAATCGCGACGAACAGATCATCGATGCGTTGCAGGGCGAATATCGCGAGCGCTTCATGCTTCACTACAACATGCCTCCCTACGCCACCGGCGAGTGCGGTCGCGTAGGTAGCCCGAAGCGCCGCGAAATCGGTCACGGCCGACTCGCCAAGCGCGCCCTCATCGCAGTGCTGCCGTCGGCCGAGGAATTCGGCTACAGCATGCGCGTGGTATCCGAGATCACCGAGTCCAACGGCTCATCGTCGATGGCCTCCGTCTGCGGCGGTTCGCTGGCGTTGATGGATGCGGGCGTTCCGCTCAAGGCCCACGTGGCCGGTATAGCCATGGGCTTGATCAAGGAAGGCAACCGCTTTGCCGTGCTCACCGACATTCTCGGCGACGAAGATCACCTCGGTGACATGGATTTCAAGGTGGCGGGGACCGATAACGGTGTGACCGCGCTGCAAATGGACATCAAGATCCAGGGCATTACCAAGGAAATCATGCAGGTCGCACTGGCCCAGGCCAAGGAAGCCCGCTTGCACATCCTTGAAAAGATGAAGCAGTCGATGTCCGGGGCGCGCGAGGAAGTCTCAAACTACGCACCGCGCATGATTACCATCAAGATCAATCCGGAGAAAATTCGCGATGTGATCGGCAAGGGCGGCGCCACCATCCGTGGTCTGACTGAGGAAACCGGTTGCGTCATCGATATTTCCGACGACGGCAGCGTCACCATCTCGTCGGTCAACGCCGATGCGGCCCAGGTGGCCAAGAAGCGCATCGAGGACATCACCGCTGAAGTGGAAGTTGGCCGGGTTTATGAAGGTACCGTGCTGCGTTTGCTCGACTTCGGTGCCATCGTTCAGGTGCTCCCGGGCAAGGACGGTCTGCTGCACATCTCGCAGATTGCCAACGAACGCGTCAATGCAGTGGCTGACTACCTCAAGGAAGGCCAGGGGGTGAAGGTGAAGGTTATTGAAACCGACGACAAAGGCCGCGTTCGCCTGTCAATGAAGGCGGTTACTGCGGAAGAAGGTGCAGCTCCGACGGAAGCGGCTCAGTAAGCCAGAGAAAGCCGGAAAATAAAAAGGACGCCTTGGCGTCCTTTTTTTTATTTGCTCTAGCCGATCTGAGCGGCCTCCCTTGTTTTCTCAATCCGCAGATCTGTTAATCGACCGCGAGATTTTTGGCTATCGCAGAAAGCAGATGATCATTTAGCCATCTGTTTTTCGCGGCGTTCTTCCAGTTCCTTGCAATCGATACAGAGCGTTGCCGTCGGGCGTGCTTCAAGCCGCTTGAGGCCAATTTCGACGCCGCAGCTGTTGCAATAACCGTAGTCGCCGGAGTCGATTCGGGCGATGGCCTCCTCGATCTTCTTGATCAGCTTGCGTTCCCGGTCGCGGTTGCGCAGTTCGAGGGCGATATCGGATTCTTGGCTGGCCCGGTCGTTCGGATCAGCGAAGACGGTCGCCTCATCCTGCATGGTATGCACCGTACGATCAATGTCCTCCTGCAACTCTTCCTTGAGCGACTCAAGAATGCTGCGGAAATGACCGAGCTGCTTGGTATTCATATAGGCCTCGCCTTTTTTGGCGGCATAGGGCGGAAACTGTTTCTTGTGCAGCAGGTCTTCAGCCATTTCTAAGCGTCCGTAGTGGGCGATGAAAAGCGTGGTTTATAAACGAATCCCGAAGCTACCGCAAGCGAAAGTATCCGCCATTCGCGGGGCTTTTCTGTCACCGAAAGATTTGACCCGATCGGCGCGCGCAGATAGAATGCGCCGCTCCTCGGGGTGTAGCGCAGTCCGGTAGCGCGCTTGCTTTGGGAGCAAGATGTCGGGGGTTCGAATCCCTCCACCCCGACCAGCTCACTCCGGAGATGATCCGCTCACGGACCGCCCGTAGCTCAACCGGATAGAGCACCGGCCTTCTAAGCCGGGGGTTGTGGGTTCGAGTCCCGCCGGGCGGACCAAGAACGAATTAGCGTCAGTTTCAACGGCGGTGGCTGTAGCTCAGTTGGTAGAGTCCAGGATTGTGATTCCTGTCGTCGTGGGTTCGAGTCCCATCAGCCACCCCAACCATCTTATCTCTCGGCTCCGCGTCAATCGCTGCCTCGCAAGGTTGCTTTGCTTCCTGCGGCTTCCTCGCCGAGGGCACACCTGTTACCCTGTCGCCTTTTGCCGCTTGAGAGGCTTTCATGAAATCTGCGTCGCCCCGAACAACGAAAAAAACGGCAGCTGCTGCCAAACCCGCCGTTGCGAACAAAGTCGCGGCACGGCCGGCTCGCCGACAGGCTGGCAATGCGGGAGAGGTACTCCGGGAACTGAAGTCGCTGGCGAAGGAGTTGAACAAGGCCGCCAAGGGATTGGGCAAGCGCGGCGGCGACGACCCCAAGTCGGTGGCTAACATTCTCGGCAGTGTCGAGCGGATGACCGCCGATGCCGCCACCAAATCGCTGCAAGAGGCGGAGCAGGCTAAGATATTACTGGCTACCATCGTCGATTCGCTGGGCAAGGAATGGAGCCGCAAAGAGATCGAGGCGAATGCCAAACTGATCGGAGGCCATCTCACCAACATTATCGTTGCGCAGGAATTTCAGGATCTTGCCGGGCAGGCCATCCGCAAGGCGATGAAGGCGCTGGTTGGCGCCATTATCGTTGTCGAGGGCGGCGGCAGCACCGAGGAAGCCCGACTGACGCAGGGCGAGGTAGACAAGTTGCTGAAAGAGCTGATGCCCTGAGCGGGTCGCTTGAGCGGGCTACGGATGCCCGTTCAAGGATAATGGCGGCATGGACGAACTTTTTATGCGCAAGGCCTTGGATTTGGCCCGCCAAGCGGCAGCGTTCGGCGAAGTGCCTGTCGGGGCCATTGTCGTCAGGGACGGGGACATCGTAGGCCGCGGCTACAACCAGCCGATCGGTGGCAACGACCCGACGGCCCATGCGGAAATCATGGCACTGCGCGATGCCGGTCGGACGCTCGGCAATTACCGACTGCCCGGTTGCGATCTCTACGTCACCCTTGAACCCTGCGCAATGTGTAGCGGTGCGATCATGCATGCGCGGATCGCACGCGTGGTGTTCGGCGCGGCCGATCTAAAGACCGGGGTGGCTGGCAGCGTGATCGATCTGTTTGCCGAATCCCGCCTCAACCATCATGCGCAGGTTGTCGGCGGAGTGCTGGCAGGGGAATGTGGCCAGCTTCTGTCGTCCTTCTTCGCCGCCCGTCGCAATCGCACCGAGGTGGCCTGAGTGCGCCTGCACATCAGCTTGCCCGCACAATCCCTCGAATTGCGCGAGGACGGCGGGCATCTGCTGCGTCGTTATGCGGTGTCGACGGCTGCCCGCGGCGCCGGCGAGCAGGCGGGTAGCTATCGCACGCCGCGCGGTAGGCATATCGTGCGCGCCAAGATCGGCTCAGGCCTGCCGGCGGACACTGTGTTTGTCGGTCGGCGCCCAACCGGCGAAATCTGGTCGCCGCAATTACAGACAGAGCATCCCGATCGCGACTGGATACTGACCCGCATTCTTTGGCTGTCCGGCTGCGAACCGGGCTTCAATCGTTTGGGCGCGGTCGATACCATGCGTCGCTACATCTATCTCCACGGCAGTCCGGATTGTGTTGCCATGGGCGAACCGGGATCGCACGGTTGTGTTCGCATGCGCAATGCCGATATCGTTGAGCTGTTCGACCGGGTTCCGCTCGGTACGTCGGTCAATATCGTCGAATATGCGCTGCGCTGTGGCTCCTGGCACGAACTGGAGCCGCTGGCGGCGGCAATTCGGCGCCAGGTTTTCATTGAGGAGCAGGGTGTTCCGGCCGAGTTCGAGTGGGACGACTTCGACGCTATTTCGTACCATGCGCTGGCCACCGGCCCGGGAGGAGAACCGATCGCCACCGGCCGTTTGCTTCCCGACGGACATCTCGGCCGCTTTGCCGTATTGCCTGCGTGGCGCGGTAAGGGCGTCGGCCGGGCGGTGATGGAGCGGCTGCTGGACGAGGCCGATGCCCGTGGCTTGCGGCAATTGACGCTGCATGCGCAGACTTACGCCGAAGGCTTCTATGTCGGCTTCGGTTTTGTCGCCGAGGGCGACGTTTTCATGGAAGCCGGCCTGCCGCACCGGCAGATGGTCAGGCTGCGCTGTTGAAGGAAAAACGTCGTCGCTCGCCCGGTAGACCGTCTGGCTGCCAGGTCTGTTCGTCGAAAACGGTATGGCCGCCGCGGTCGCGGATCAGGACGGTCGAACTGCGCGTGCCGTAATTCGGACTGCGGATGAAAGCGGCGGAGAGCATGCGTTCCAGATCGAGGCTGACGCCGGTGCGCGGTAACTGCTCGTCGGGGTGGCGGCGATCGTCGCGCAGCAGGCGGAACAGCGGCGTGTCGTCGGGCAGGGCGGCAAGGCTGTCGCCGAGCGCGGATTTGGCTTCCCGCACTTTGGGCCACGGCGTATCTAGGAGTTCGTTGGAAAGGCCGTAAATGCCGGGTTCCAGCAACCGTATTTCATCGTCCATATTGCTGTACCAGGCCAATTCGTGGCCGTCGCCGACCAACAGATTGAATCCGTTGTAGGCCGCGCTGCCGTTCGCGACCTGCTTCGCGTATTGCCAGGGCGATTGAGTCCCGGTCAGGAAATCGCTGACCAGCGCACCGCGCGACGGCGCAGCGGAACGCATCTGCGCTGGATCGCGGTAGTTGGTCAGTGCGGCAAAGCGCTCGCTACGGGTGATGCCCATCCAGGTGCCGCCGGCGCTCAGGTCGCGGCCGGCGAGAACCTGCGGATGGTCATTCCAGAACTCGGCCGCGGCGCTCGGCCGGGCATGAAACTCGTCGCGGTTGGCGGCGACGACCAGAGGAAACTCTGGGTGTACCTGCCAGGCCAGCAATACCAGGCACATCAGTCGAGCGAGTAGGGCAGTTCAAGCAATTCCAGACGACTGCCCGTCGAGTTGCCGAGATGAAGTTCGCCGGCTTCGGCACAGGACATCTGCACCACCGCCAGCAGTTCGCTTCCACCCTGCGGCGAGGGTGCGACGCTGACCACCGTGCCGCAGGCCTGGTCGCCGGTTTCCGGTGCGTACACCGAGTCGCCGGGAACTGCACTGCCGGCGTCGAGCCGGGCGCGCAGCATGTGGCGCTTGATCTTGCCCAGATACTGGGTGCGCGCGACGATCTCCTGCCCGGGGTAGCATCCCTTCTTGAACGACAGGCCGCCGACCTGCACGTAATTGATCATCTGCGGAATGAACTGTTCCTGTGTGGCTTGGACGATACGCGGATCGCCGGCGGCGATTTCGCTCCAGCGCCAAGCCGCAAGCCCCGCCGGCGTTGCTGCTGCCGACAACTGCTGCCAGAGCGTCGGCGCTTTTGCCGCGGCGACCACGACTTCAAAACGATTGCCGATCAGTCCTAGCACCTGGCCGCTTTCGAACGCAACCTGTTGCCCGACTGCGGGTGCTTTGCCGCAGACCTGTGCGGCGAGGGCCGCGGCGTCGCTACCGGCGAGTCCGATGACGCATCTACCGGTGCTGGCATCGGTCAGTTTGACCTTCGAACGGAGCACGTACATGGTGAGCTTTTTCTGCATCGCTGGCAGCAGTTCCATCGGCAACTGCAGCAGAAAATCCTCGCCCGCCCGCCACATCAGGAAGTCGGCCAGCAGTCGTCCCTTCGGCGTACAAAAGCCCGCGCGCCGTACCGTGGCCGCGTCGAGTCCGCTGACGTCGTTGGTCAGCAGATTGTGCAGGAAGCCGGGGGCGTCCTCCCCGCTGGCGCGGATGATGCCGGTATCGACGAGGGGACAGACGACGGTCGCGCGGGCGACGGCATCGAGTTCGCCGCGGGGATCGCCGAAATCGCTGCTATCGGCGCGAAAGCCGGCCGCAGCCAGCGTTTGGAGCCATTCTTGGTTCATTTTTGGCGCAAGCAGAGTGTGGGGTTGGGCTATTATAGGGCTTGATTTTCGACCCTCCTTTCGATGCGTTTCCTGAAGCGAATTTTCCTTGTCCTGGCTTTGTCTGGGCTGTCGGTCATTGCCCTCGGCGTGGCCTTTGCGGTGCGACCCCTGCCACTGAAGAGTACGCCCCTCGAATTCGACATTCCGCCCGGACTGAGTCTGGCCGCATCGGCTAGGCGCATGGCCGATGCCGGAATCGGTTTCGCACCTTGGCAGTTTTCGGTATTCGGACGCGCCCTCGGCCGGGCAGGCGAGATCAAGGCCGGCAGCTATCTGGTGGAGCAGGGGCTGACGCCGCTCGGGCTGCTCGATATGCTGACCCGTGGTGACGTCACGCAAGGCGAGGTGGTGCTGGTCGAAGGGCGCAGCTTCGCACAGTGGCGGGCAGCCCTCGATGCAAGTCCGGATTTGCGTCACGATACGGCCGGGCTGGGCGAAAAAGAGATTCTTGCGCGCCTCTCGGCCGTGGAAAGCCATCCCGAAGGCCTGTTTTTCCCGGACACCTATCTATTCTCCAAACAGTCCAGCGATCTCGACGTATTGCGTCGCGCCTACGCGGCGATGCGGCGCCAGTTGGCGGCCGAATGGTCATCGAGAAATCCGGGGCTGCCGCTGAAAACACCCTATGAGGCGCTGATCTTGGCCTCCATCGTCGAAAAGGAAACCGGCCAGAGCGCGGATCGGCCGCAGATCGCTGCGGTTTTCGTCAATCGCTTGCGCCAGGGCATGCTGCTACAGACCGATCCGACCGTGATTTACGGATTGGGTGAGCGTTTCGATGGCAATCTGCGCAAGGCCGATCTGCTGGCCGACACGGCGTACAACACGTACACCCGGGCGGGACTGCCGCCGACGCCGATCGCTATGCCCGGCCTGGCAGCGCTGCGTGCGGCGCTGCATCCGCCGGTCAGCGACAAACTTTATTTCGTCGCTCGCGGCGACGGTTCCAGCGAATTTTCGCGCACCTTGGACGAGCACAACCGGGCTGTGGCCCGCTACCAAAAACGCAAAGGAGGCCCCGGATGAGCGGGCGCGGCACGTTTATCACTCTTGAAGGGATCGATGGCGCGGGCAAGAGCACGCATCATGCATGGCTGGTCGAAGTCTTGCGCAGCCGAGGCAAAACGGTGGTGTCTACCCGTGAACCGGGAGGGACGGCGCTGGGTGAAAAGCTGCGCGGTTTGCTGCTGGCCGATGCCATGCATGCCGAGACCGAAACGCTGCTGATGTTCGCCGCGCGCCGCGAGCACATCGCCCAGGTGATCGAACCGGCGCTGGCGCGAGGCGATTGTGTGGTTTCGGATCGCTTTACCGATGCTTCGTTCGCCTATCAAGGCGGCGGCCGGCAGGTGCCTTGGAACAAGCTGGAACAACTGGAAGACTGGGTGCAGAATGGCTTGCACCCCGATTTGACTTTTCTGTTCGATTTGGATGTTGCGACCGCGCGTCAGCGCCTGGCTGGGACCGGGAATGCGCCGGATCGTTTCGAACTGGAACAGCAGGCATTTTTCGAACGGGTACGCGCTGCCTATCTACGTCGGATGAGAGCGCTGCCGGCACAGTACTGTTGCATCGATGCTGGGCTGAGCATCGATTCTATAAAGAAAATACTTGAAGAAAGATTGTTAAGTGTCTGTTTATAAATGTTTTGATTGGCAAAGTTATTTGTGGAAAAATTTCTGGCGCCAGTCGGAAACGCTGCATCACGCGCTGCTGCTGAGCGGTCCCGAAGGGATCGGCAAAGGGCGGTTTGCAACCGCCGTGGCGGCCCGCCTGCTTTGCGAGCGGCGCGAAAGCCATTCGGCTTGCGGCGAATGCGATGCCTGCCGCTGGTTTGCCGCTGGAAATCATCCGGACTATCGGAAAGTCTCCCTAGAGACGGTTGACGGAGGTGAGGACGGTGCGGGCGCCGAGCCGCCCAAAGGGGCGAAGAAGGCGCCGCCGACACAGATTCGCATCGATCAGATTCGCGCACTGGAGGACTTCGTTTTCGTCGGCAGCCACCGCCAGGGAAGGCGGGTGGTGTTGATCGACCCGGCCGACGCACTCAATCCAGCGGCGGCCAACTCACTTCTTAAAATGCTTGAGGAACCACCTCCAAGTGTTTATTTTTTATTGATTACATCAAAAATAAAATCCCTCCTGCCAACCCTCCGCAGCCGTTGCCGGAAGATCGTTTTCCCGCTTCCTGAAACCGCTGAAGCAACCCGCTGGTTGAGCGAACAGGGGGTTGCCGACGCCGAACGCGCGTTGCGATTTTCTGCCGGAGCGCCGCTGAAGGCGCTGGGTCATGATCAAGAAAAGGGCGCACGCGATAGCGTCGACCAGGTGTTCGCCGCACTGGTGAGAAGCCCGTCCGACCCGATCGCTCTGGCTGCCCAATGGGACAGCCTGCTCCGCGGCAGCACGTCGCTTAACGCCGAGCAGTTGGTCGATGCGTTGCAGAAATGGCTGTACGACGTGATTCGCTGTCGCCATGGTGCTGCGCCGCGCTATCTGCCGACTTTCGCCAAGGAACTCGGCCGGGTGGCAACGGCGTCCTCATCGGTCCGCTTGCTGCGTTTCCATCGCGATCTGATGAAAATTCGTGCCACTGCACGCCATCCCCTCAATCCGCAGCTTTTCCTCGAAGACGTTGCGGCCCGTTATAGTCAGGCGACCGCCGCTGGCCGCTGAACCATGACTGAAATCAAACTGGTGGACTCGCACTGTCATCTCGATTTTCCTGAGCTGGCCGAAAACCTTCCCCGCATTCTTGCCGCAATGGCCGAGAACGGAGTCGGCTGGGCGCTCTGTGCCGGGGTGACGCTGGAGCGCTTTCCTGCCCTGCTACAGTTGGCCGAAACCCACGACAACCTGTTTGCAGCCGTCGGGGTGCATCCCGATCATCAGGGCGGCAAGGAGCCGGAAGCGGACGACCTGGTGAAACTGGCCGACCATCCGCGGGTCGTCGCCATCGGTGAAACCGGGCTCGACTATTACCGGTTGGAGGGCGACTTCGAATGGCAGCGCATGCGCTTTCGGCGCCATATCCGCGCCGCAAGGCGTTGCGGCAAGCCGCTGATCATCCATACCCGATCGGCGGCCGACGATACCCTGGCAGTGCTGCGCGAAGAAGGCGGCGACCAGGCCGGCGGGGTGTTTCATTGTTTCACCGAATCGATTGAGGTCGCCCGCCAAGCGCTGGATCTCGGCTTTCACATCTCCTTTTCCGGCATCGTAACCTTCAAGAATGCAGAAGCCCTGCGCGATGTGGCGCGCTTCGTACCGGCGGAACGATTGCTGGTGGAAACCGATTCACCCTATCTCGCTCCTGTTCCGCATCGCGGCAAAACCAACGAACCGGCCTACGTCCGCCATGTCGCGGAAACGCTGGCGGCCGTCCGCTCGATGTCCTATCCCGACCTGATCGAAACCACCACGCGCAACTTTTTTGCCCTGTTCAGCCATGCCCATGCTTGATTTTTTCCCTGTTGTCAGGCGGTTCGCCGCGACAGCGTTGTTGTTCTGTGTCGCCCCGTCCTTCGCCGGGGTTTACGACGAAATCCTTTTCGCTGCCGATCAGGGCGACACGGCGACCGTCACCGCACTGCTCGGTCGGGGGCTGGATGTTAATACCTCGGATCGCGACGGCACCACCCTGCTCATGATGGCGGCGCGAACCGGCAATCAGCAACTTCTAGAAATACTATTAAGAAATCGCGCCAATATTTTGAAAAAAAACAAATATGGTGATGATGCGTTGATGCTTGCCGCCTATCGTGGTGATCTCGAAAATGTAAAGAAGCTGGTGGCGGCGGGGGCCGACGTGCATCCTGCCGGCTGGACGCCGCTGCTCTACGCCGCATTTCAAGGAAAGGCCGCCGTCGTCCGCTATCTGCTCGAAAACGGGGCGCAGGTTGACGCCCCCGCCCCCAATGGCCAGACGGCCCTGATGTTGGCAACCTTGGGCAATTATGTAGATGTGGTCGATGTTCTGATGGCGGCGGGTGCGGATATGGCCATTGTCGATCTGCAAGGCCAGAGCGCCGCCGAAGTCGCGCATCGCGCCGGCAACAACCGGCTGGCAGACCATATTGCCGGCGCGGCCAAAGCGCGTGCCGTGGCGAACTGAAGCCCGTTCGCCACGGAGGCGGCTGGCTCAGTCACGGCGAGCGACCAAAGCCCGATAGATCGCCGCGTAGCGGTTGGCGGATTCTTGCCAGCCGAACTCCGCCGTCATGCCCTGACGTTGCAGGCGCTGCCAGAGCTCAGGTTTGCGCCAAGTTTCAGCCGCACGCCGCAGGGCATCCCCAAGATCCTCGGTGGTGGCCCGATTGAACACGAAGCCGTTGGCACGGTCTTCGCCGAGCGTCGTTTGGTTGCAATCGATCACCGTATCGGCCAAACCGCCGGTAGCGCGCACGACCGGCGGGGTGCCGTAGCGCAGGCTGTACATCTGGTTGAGACCGCAAGGCTCGAAACGCGAAGGCATGACGAAAATGTCGGCGCCGGCCTCGATACGGTGGGCGAGCGCCTCGTCGAAACCGATCACACAGGCGATGTGCCCCGGGTGGCAGCGGGCGATTTCGGCAAAATCCAGTTCCATATCCGCATCCCCGCTGCCCAGCGCGACCAACTGAGCCGGCAAATCGACCAATCGGTCCGCCAATTGCGCCAGCAGGTCGAGCCCTTTTTGCTCGGTAAGACGGCTGACTACGCCGAACAACGGTAGGTCGGCACGGATGTCCAGGCCCATTTCCTTTTGCAGTGCTGCCTTGTTGGCCGCTTTCGACTCAAGTCGCCGGAGGTCGTAACGTTCGACCAGAAAACGATCCTCGGCGGGATTCCACGCGGCGGTATCAATCCCGTTGAGGATGCCGCTGAGCACGTCGTGACGCTTGCGCAGCAGGCCATCGAGGCCCATGCCATGCGCTTTGGTCTGGATTTCCTGTGCATAGGTTGGGCTGACGGTGGTGATTCGGTCGGCAAACTGCAAGCCGCCCTTGAGGAAAGAGAGCCGATCATAGAACTCGACGCCATCGATCTGCCATGCTGCATCGGGGAGACCTAACTGGGGCAGCGTCGCTTGCTCGAACAGGCCCTGGAACGCCAGATTGTGCAGCGTGAGCACCGAGCGGGCACCCTCTGGGGCAAGGTAGTGCAGATAGGCCGGTGCCAGCGCAGTCTGCCAGTCGTTGCTGTGGACGATGTCGCAGCGCCAGTCGAGCGTGCAGGCGGGGCTGCCCAGCCAGGCGGCGACGCGCGAGAGCAAGCCGAAGCGAAGGTGGTTGTCGATCCAGTCGCGGCCGTTCGGCGCCAGATAGGGGCCGCCGGGCCGCCTGTAGAAATCGGGATGGTCGAGCAGCAGCAGCGGTACACCGTCGGCGGAGACGGCGGCTCGGAGCGCGGCGTCGGGCAACTCGCCGCCGAGACCGGCCAGTTGGGCGACCAGCGGGGCGTCGGGGAAGGCTTTCTGTAGTGCCGGATAGCACGGCAGTAATACCCGTAGATCTATGCCTAGACTGCGCAAAGCCGGAGCGAGCGACGCCGCCATATCGCCGAGGCCGCCGGTTTTCACCCAGGGGGCGAATTCCGGTGTGGCAAACAGAACCTTCACGCGATCAGAACTCCCGACGCATTAAAGCCATACCATCATGCCCATTTCGAACGGGTGGGAGAGCAGTTCATGGCAGGGGTAGGCGCGGATGCGATACTCCAGCTTGCCGCACAGCTCGGGAGTCAGTTCCAGTCTGTAGCGTGCTTCGCCGCGTTCGTTCTGGCCTTGGTAAGCAAGGGCGAATCTGCGTGGTTTTTCGTCCTCGGGGGTGGCGCTGGACAAGAGCAGCTCGACCCTCACGTCCTCCGGATTGAGTCCGTTAAGTCGGGCGGTAAGGTCGAAACATAGTGCTTCGCCGAAGGCGATGCGTCGCCGCGCAACCGCGTCCATATGCAGTGCGACGCCGTCCCAGCCACTCCGAACGCGCTCCTTCCAGGCGGCTACTTGCCTCGCCGGGGCAAAGTCGCCGGCGCTGTAGCGATGCCATTGCTGCGCCGCCGGCCGGTAGAACTTGGTGACGTATTCGCCGACCATGCGCGTCGAGTTGAAGCGCGGCGCGATGGTGGCGATCGACCGTTTGGCCATCGCCACCCAGCCGGGCGAATAGCCCATCGCTCCGCGCTCGTAATACAGCGGCAATATCTTGTCCTGTAGCAACTCGTAGAGAGTGCGCGCTTCTTCGTTGTTGCGGCGGCTTTCGTCGTAGGCCACCGAAACCGGTTTGATCGCCCAGCCGTTGGCTGTCCGGTTGTTGCCAGGCTCGAAGCCTTCGTCCCACCAGCCATCGAGCACCGAGAGGTTGATCACGCCGTTGAGGGCGGCCTTCATGCCCGATGTGCCTGATGCCTCCATCGGATACAGCGGGTTGTTCAGCCACACGTCGACCCCCGACACCAGCCGCCGGCCGAGGTGCAGGTCATAACCTTCGATCAGCAGGATGCGGCCCTCGAATTCGGGCATCTCGGCAACTTCGGCGATGCGCTGGATCAGCGACTGCCCCGGTTCGTCGGCCGGATGCGCCTTGCCGGCGAAGATGAAGAGGATCGGCCGTTCGGCGTCGGAAACGATCCGGCGCAGCCAGTCGAGATTCTGGAACAGCAGCGTGGCGCGCTTGTAGGTGGCGAAGCGGCGGGCGAAACCGATGGTCAGTACGTTCGGGTTGTCCGGGTCGGCCAGCTTGAGCAGGCGATCGAGGTGCGCCTGCGAACCGTAGTTGCGCGCATGCTGTTCGCGCAAACGGTAGCGGATCAGATGCAGCATCTGCGACTTGATCGACTGACGAATGCTCCAGAAGACGTGATCGGGAATCGCCTGCACGCCCTTCCATGTATCGCCTTCCGTCAGGTGCTGGCTCCAGCCGGGGCCGAGAAAATGGTCGAATGGATCGTGCCACAGTTCCGAGAGGAAAGAGGGAACATGAACCCCGTTGGTGATGTAGTCGATCGGGTTTTCCTCCGGCTCGATCTGCGGCCACAGGCTGGTGCAGATCGAGGCCGAGACCTGGCCGTGTACGCGGGAAACACCATTGTGGTGGCGCGAACCGTGAATCGCCAGCGAGGTCATGTTGAACTCGTTTTTCCCGTGTTCGCGGCCGAGGCCGAGCAGGGCGTCGATGCTGCTTCCTGTATCTTCGGCAAAACGGGTGAAATAGCGGCGGATCATTTCCTCGCTGAAATGATCGTGGCCGGCGGGTACGGCGGTGTGAGTGGTAAACACCGTGTTGACCGCAACGGCCTCGATGGCTGCCGGAAAGCCGAGCCCGGCGGCGAGCAGCCGGCGCATGCGCTCGACGATGAGAAACGCCGCATGTCCCTCGTTGATGTGCCATACGGTGGGCGTCAGGCCGATTTCCTGTAATGCGCGGACGCCGCCGACGCCGAGGATGATTTCCTGCTCGATGCGGGTATTGCGGTCGCCGCCGTAGAGCCGGTGGGTAATGTCGCGGTCGTGCGTCGCGTTGCGTTCGATATCGGTGTCGAGCAGATAGAGCGTGACGCGCCCGATATGTGTCCGCCAGACCTTGACCTCGACCGTGCGCCCAGGCAGGTCGACCTGGATGTGCAGTTCCTCGCCGTTTTTGCGGTAGATCGGGGCGATCGGCAGATCGTCGAAATCAGAATCGTGGTACAGCGCTGCCTGGCGGCCCACGCCATCAATCGTCTGCTGAAAGTAGCCCTGCCGGTAAAGCAGGCCGACGCCGATGAAGGGCAGGCCCATATCGCTTGCGCTTTTGCAGTGGTCGCCGGCAAGGATGCCGAGACCGCCGGAGTAGATCGGCAGGCTTTCGTGGAAGCCGAATTCGGCGCAGAAATAGGCGATCAACTCGCCTTCGTCCATCTGCGGGACATCGGCGCGCCGCGGCGCGCTCAGATAGGCATCGTAGGTCGCCAGCACCCGATCCAGCGCTTCCAGAAACTCTGGGTCTTCCGCCGCCTGATTGAGCTTACCTTGGTCGATGCGGTTGAGAAAGGCCTTCGGGCTGTGCCCGGCGAGCAGCCAGGGACGGCTGCCCAGCCGCGCGAACAACGCCTGTGTGTTGCTGTCCCAGCTGTACAGAAGGTTGTTGGCCAATTCGTCGAGCCGCGCCAGGCGCGGCGGCAACTTCGGATTGACTTCAAGTTCGTAGCGTGTTCCCGCCATGGCGCAACCCCTGAATTGGTGTGTGGTTGAAAACAGTTTAGGGCGTGTGTGAATGATATTCGAGGTCGACCGCAACGCTGCGGCCGCTTTCATCCAGCGGCCAGCACAGCGTCAGCTCGGCCGCCTGCATGACTTTCTCGAAGCCGGCTTCGGATTGCGAGACCGTGCGGTGCGCGCAGGCATGGATCGACGCCGGCGAACAGTCGATGCGCAGGCCACCGCGCAGTACCCCATCGTCCAGCGTAAGGCTCGTGGCCTCCACCAATTCGAGCGTTTGGCCGAACCCGCAGGGGATCGAGCCGTCGGCGAGAATGTAGCGTCCCGCATAGCCGTCGCAGCTCGGCATGGCGATATTGAGCCGCGTTTCCAGCCGGCCGCCGAGGCCGCGGCAGGCGTAGCGTACGCTGAGCCGGTTGCCGCTGACAGTGAAACGTTTTTCGACGCGCCAGCCGGACCCCTCGGCGACGAATAACCCGGGCTCGCTGCCGGCGACGTAGCCATCGAGTTCGCTGCGGCTACCGTCGGCGGCTATCCGGCTGTCGATGAATATGGCGCGCGGGCGGTTGTCGGGCAGCGTGTCGACGACCTCGATTTCGTGCAGGAAGGCGATGCGGTCGTGGGCCGAGGCGATGCCGCCGTGCTGTGCCGACGCCTGGCCGTCCGCGCTGACCTTGTCGTGATAAGCCTCGTCGATGCGGCGCAGGGTGTCGCCGAAATTATGTCCGTCCGGGTAGACCGACAGCTCGATCAGACCGGCGTTGCCGTCGTCGCGGATCGCCGCCTGTAGTGAGCGGCTGCGGAGGAAGGTCTCCCGGTAGCCATCGAGATCGATGTCCAGGATTTCCTCCGGCGGTCGCGATTGCAGACCGTCCAGCCGGGCTTCGAGCTGTAGCAGGTTGTTCCACACGGCGCGGCGCAGGTGCGGCAGATAGAGACCGCCGAACAGGCCGTGCCAGTAGGCATCGTTGGCCTGGGCGCGATGCAGCTGCTCGGTCATCGCGGCGTCACGCTGCGCCTCAGGCAGGCTGGCGAGGCGGCGGGAAACGTCGAGCATGCGCTTGTGCATCCAGTTCGCTTCGGGGTAGCGCGAGAGGAAGTTGCGCCAGATGCCGCCGCGCAGAAACGGCTTGCGCTCCTCGTAGCCGCCGGCGGCCTTCTCCTGCGCCACCAGCGTGTGATAGGTCCGTGCGGCGGCGGCCGGCAGGGTCCATTCGTTCATCTCGATATACGAGGCGGTGGGTAGATAGATCACCCCCTGGGTCGTATGCGTGCGATGGTAGTCGGCGTAGGTGCGGGTGCGGATCAGCGGCGATGCCAGCACGCCGGCGACGAACTGGTCGAGCCAGCCCTTTTCGTAAACCCAAGCATAGGTTTCCGGCCAGATGCCGAATTTTTCAATGTCGTCGAAGTAGATCAGCGCCGGTTGGCCCTGCCGCGCCAGATCCTCGATCCAGGCGACAGCCTCGGCTGCGGGAGAGAACGGCAGGCGGTAGCGTGCCTGCTCGGAGATCGGAAACAGGTCGAGCGTGCGGCCGTCCTCTTCGGTGCTCCAAAAGCTGCCCAGCCGGTCCGCGCGCTGGCCGGTGCACAGGAAATGGTAGTCGTCCACCGCCACATAGCGGATGCCGCTGTCGGCGAGCGCAGGCACCACCGAGGATTCCCATACCCGCTCGGTCAGCCAGGCGCCTACCGGGCGTTGGTCGAACATGCGTTCGATCCGTGTGGAGAGGGTTTCCAGCTGGCTCAGCCGGTCGCGGTGCGGAATCGCCGCCAGCACCGGCTCGCAGTCGCCGGAACCGAACCACTCGATCTGTCCGCGCCGGGTCATGATCTTCAGTCGTTCCATGTCCTGCGGGTAGCGCTGACGCAGTTCTTCCAGCAGCCAGCCGGAGAAATGCGCGCTGAAGCGGAAGTCCGGATAGCGTTCCAGCGTTTGCAGGAACATCCGGTAGCAGCGCAGATGGGCTTCCTCGATCACTGCGGGGAAGTTGCCGACGGGTTGATGGGCGTGTACGCCGAAGAGCAGATCGATGGGCATCGGTGTCTAGTCCGGAAATTCGCTGGAACGGCGCATGGTGCCGGTTTGCGCACTATTGCTGTCGCTGCCACGGGAGAGCGGGACGTCGAGCTGCGCCGGCGGGGCGAGTTTGAGCAATCGGTAGAGGTTGGCCAGATTGCGTCGGTACAGCCGGTCGAAACTGGCAACGGCGGGGGCCGGGTTGTAGTCGCCGAACCACCAGAACCAGTCGGAGCTTTCGCAGACCGCCAGTTGCGCTTCGGCCGCAGCGGCTTCTTCGGCCGAGAGGCGGCCGCCGGCCATCACCAAGTCGTAGCTCTGCTTGGCCGCGCAGAGCAGATCCCAGGCGCGGTTCTTTTCGGGATCGCCGATCCAGGTCGAGAACGTCCCGAACACCCAGCTGCCGGCGGTCAGTCCCGGCAGTTGGGCCGGAGCGGGCGGCGACGGGCGGGAGGCGGCTTCGCCGTAGGTGGTGGTGCGTATCGTCGGATGCGTTGCGAGCAGACTGTAGAGATCGTCAAAGAAGTAGTAGCCGTTGTACGGATAATGTTCCCAGGCGTTCTCGCCGTCGAGGGCCACGCCGACCAGCGGCGTCTCATGCTTGCCGGCCGCGGCGCGAATGGCTTCCAGCTGCCTGACGAAATGCTGCGCAGCGTCGCGGCCATGCCACTTCGCGTATTCGAAGCCGATCAGGTCGGAGAGCCGCTCGTCGCGGAAAAACAACCGGATGCCTGGCGCTTCGGTGAGGCGCCACGGGTTGTAGGGTGCCTGCGGCGCGGCTTCGGCATGGCCGGCCAGACTGTGCCGCAAAACGCGTTCGCCGCTCGCCGCCCAGGTGAACCCGGCGTCGGCGAGTTGTTGCACAAAGGCCGACGATACGGCGCCTTCGGCCGGCCAGACGCCGGCCGGCGGTTTGCCGAAACGGCGGCTATGCGCAGCGATGGCGGCGGCGATATGCGCCTCGACCCGGCTGCGGCCACCCGGATAGGCTGTCGACTGCGGCAGAGCGGCATCCGGCAGGCTTTCCCGCGCACTGTGGAAATCCAGCAGCAGCGGCGCCAGCGGATGGGTGCCCGGGGTGGTCGAGAGTTCGATGCGTCCCGCGGCGGCCAGAGCGTGGTAGCGCGGGATCAGCCTTTGCAGCACATCGCCGATCAGCGCCAGTAACCGGAGCCGGTCGTCATGGCTGTAGTCTTCCCCTTTGCTCATCAGTTCCGCCGACAGCGTGTTTTCGCGGCGCACCGTTTCACCGCACCAGGCGAGGTGATACCAGGTGACCAGGTCGGCGAAATAGCGGCCGGAAAGATAACCGATGCTGGCTTCCCCCTCGCGCGCCAGCAGGGCTTGCAGATCGTGCAGGCGCTTGTAGGTCGGGAAGGGCGACAGCATCGTCGCATGGTTGTTGCGGAAACAGGTATTGAGCAACAGGGAGCGGTCGGCGACGTCGATGCTCTCCAGGTCGGGCCGGGCCAGCAGGCGCAGCAGCGGGTCGCGGAAGCGGCCGCTGGCGAACTGGTCGCAATAGTCCTCGATCTGGTCGAGCAGCACCGGAACGAAATTCACCACGGCCTTGATCGAGGGATGCCGTTCCAGGTGGCCGGCCATGTCGCTGTAATCCTTCAGGCCATGCAGATAGACCCAGGGCAGGACGAACTCGCCGCTGACATGGTCGCGGTAGTCCGGCTGGTGCATGTGCCAGAGAAAAACCAGATCGAGGGGCTGGTCGCTCACGCTTTTCGCCTAGCGGATGTGGTGGTGGGTCTGGCCGAGCATTTCCGGCGTTACCAGGGTCACGCCGTTGGCGCTGACATGGTAGCGCCGGCGGTCTTCCTCAAGATCGAAACCAATCCGGGTGCCCGGTGCGATCCGGCAGTGCTTGTCGATGACCACCTTGCGCAGGCGGGCGCTGCGGCCGATATCGACGTCGGGCAGGATCACCGAGTCCTCGACTTCGGCGAAGCTGTGGATATGCACCCGGGAAAAAAGCAGCGAACGCCGGACCGCCGCCCCGCTGATGATGTCCCCGCCCGAAACCAGCGAATCGACCGCCATGCCGCGCCGGTCGTCGTCGTCGAAGACGAACTTGGCCGGCGGCAACTGTTCCTGATGCGTCCAGATCGGCCAGACTTCGTCGTAAACGTTCAGTTCCGGGGTCACCTTGGTCAGTTCGATGTTGGCTTCCCAGTAGGCATCGATCGTGCCGACATCGCGCCAGTAGGGTTTGCCACCATTGCTCGGGCCGACGCAACTGTCTGCGAAGTTGTGCGCGAAAACGCGATTGCGCGGAACCAGGCGCGGAATCAGATCCTTGCCGAAATCGTGACTGGAGCCGTCATCATCGCAATCGCGGATCAGTTCGTCGAAGAGAAATTCGGCATTGAATACGTAGACGCCCATGCTGGCCAGCGCGACATTGGGTTTGCCGGGAATGCAGGGCGGGGTCTCCGGCTTTTCGACGAAACTGACGACGCGCTGGTTGTCGTCGACCGCCATTACGCCGAAGGCCGAGGCCTCGTCGAGCGGCACCTCCATGCAGGCTACGGTCAGTTCCGCGCCGTTCTGAACGTGCTGTGCGAGCAGGCGGCCGTAATCCATCTTGTAGATGTGATCGCCGGAAAGGAGCAGCACATGGCTCGGGTGGTTATGGCGGATTACGTCGAGGTTTTGGAACACCGCATCGGCTGTGCCCTGGTACCAGTTGTCGCCTGTCTGCTGCTGCGCCGGCAGCAGATCGATGTGCTCGTCGAAGCGGCCGTCGAGGAAGCTCCAACCGCGCTGGATATGGCGGATCAGGCTCTGCGCCTTGTACTGGGTGGCCACGCCGATACGGCGGATGCCTGAGTTGACACAGTTGGACAGGGTAAAGTCGATGATGCGGAACTTGCCGCCGAACGGCACCGCCGGTTTGGCACGCCAATCGGTGAGCTGCATTAAGCGGCTGCCGCGTCCGCCGGCGAGGACCATCGCATAGGTACCGCGGGTCAGGTGGCTGACGAAGCGGCCGAAGCTGGCCGAGTGATCGGGCGAGGGCAGTTCTTTCTGCATTGGCGTATTCTTCCGTCGTCGCGGTTAACGTAAATTGACAGGCAATGTTGAAAATCGAAGCAACCCTGCGCAACCTGGCCGAGGGTAAAGAGTATGACCCATTTCGACTGCTTGGTTTGCATCGACTGGGCGACAGTTGGCGGCTGCGGGTGTTCCGTCCTCATGCGCACGGCGTAGCCATTGAGGAGGGCGGCACCACGGTGCCGCTACAGCGCCTCGGCGACAGCGATTTTTTCGAATGGAGCGGAGCCGAGGCGCCGGCCGCACCGTATCGATTGTGTGTTGACGAAGGAGCGAATCGCCGCAGCCTGCACGATCCTTATGCATTTCCGCCGCAGCCTTCACAGCACGACCTGTTCCTCTTCGCCGAGGGCAGCAACAGCCAGGCCTACCGGCTGCTCGGTGCCGTCGCGGAAGTCAGGGCCGGCGTCGCCGGCGTTTGCTTTCGCACCTGGGCGCCGAACGCGGCGCGGGTATCGGTGGTCGGCGATTTCAATCGCTGGGACGGCCGTACCCATCCGATGGCGTCGCTCGGCGCCTCGGGCGTGTGGGAGTTGTTTGTCCCCGACCTGCCGGCGGGCAGTCTGTATAAATTCGAAATCCGCAATCGAGCCACCGGGGCGGTAAGCACCAAGATCGACCCTTATGCGCGCGCCTTCGAGCCGCGCCCGGCGACGGCGGCGCGGGTGGTGGAGTCGGCCCACGTCTGGGGCGACGAAGCCTGGCTTAAAGGCCGCGCGCAGAGCGACTGGCTGCATGCGCCGATGTCGGTGTACGAAGTACATGCCGGGTCGTGGATGCGGCATCCCGACGGCAGGTTCTACAGCTATCGCGAACTGGCGCAGCGGCTGGTGCCCTACGTGGTCGAACTGGGCTATACACATATCGAATTTCTGCCGCTGATGGAGCATCCGCTCGACGAGTCGTGGGGCTATCAATGTACCGGCTTCTTTGCGCCCACCTCGCGTTTCGGCTCTCCGGACGACCTCAGGTTCCTCATCGATTCCTGCCATCGAGCCAATATCGGCGTCATTCTCGACTGGGTCCCGGGCCACTTCCCGACCGACGATTGGGCGTTGGCGCATTACGACGGCAGCGCGCTGTACGAGCACGAAGACCCGCGGCGCAAGCTCCAGCCGGATTGGGGCACCTACGTTTTCAATTTCGGCCGCAATGAAGTGAGAAGCTTCCTGCTCTCCAGCGCCCACTGGTGGCTTTCCGAATTTCACGTCGACGGCCTGCGGGTGGACGCCGTGGCTTCGATGATCTACCTGGACTATTCGCGCAAGGCCGGGGAGTGGATTCCGAACGCCTTCGGCGGACGGGAGAACCTGGAAGCGATCGACTTCCTGCGTCAACTGAACGAAATGGTGCATCGCGAGTTTCCTGGCGCATTGACCATCGCCGAGGAGTCCACCGCCTGGCCGATGGTTTCCCGCCCCACCCACCTCGGCGGCCTGGGCTTCTCGATGAAGTGGAACATGGGCTGGATGAACGACACGCTGCGCTACATGGCCAAGGATCCGGTGCATCGGCGCTATAGCCACGACAGCCTGACCTTCGGCCAGCTCTACGCCTATACCGAGAACTTCGTCCTGCCGCTGTCCCACGACGAAGTCGTGCACGGCAAGGGCTCGCTGGTCGGCAAGATGCCCGGCGACGAATGGCAGCGCTTCGCCAATGCCCGTCTGCTGTTCACCTACCAGATGACCACGCCGGGGAAAAAGCTCCAGTTCATGGGCGGTGAAATTGCGCAGACCCATGAGTGGCGCGAGCGCGAGGAACTGCCCTGGCATCTGCTGCAATGGCCGTTGCATGTCGGCACGCAGCGGTTGGCGGCCGACCTGAACAGGCTCTATCGCCGTCTGCCGGCGCTGTACGAACAGGACTTCGACGCCCAGGGCTTTTCCTGGATCGACTGCCACGATGCCGACCAGTCGGTGGTCAGCTGGCTGCGCTTTGCCCGCGACGGCCGTTTTGTCGCCGTCGTCCTCAACTTCACCCCGGTGCCGCGCATCGGCTATCGCATCGGTGTGCCCCGCAGCGGCCGCTACGTCGAGCTTTTCAACAGCGATTCGGAGCATTACGGCGGCAGCAACTTAGGTAACGGAAACGGACTGATGGCTGAGAGTCAGCCGTGGATGAATCGCCCGGCTTCGCTACAGCTGACGGTCCCGCCGCTCGCAGGCATCGTTATTGCGCCGGCCGAGGTCTAGCCGCCGAGCATGCGGTCGACTTCCTCTTCCGCCTGAATCCAGTCTTCCAGTTCGGTGCCTCCGGTAAATCCCCTGCGCTCGGCGATGTAGTAAGCGGCAACCTCGATATAACCGCGGCGGACTTCGGGGTCGATGGCTGCCGCGGTGGCTTTACGGCTCATTCGAGGCTTTCCGGTCGGTTTGGGCTGCGCGGCTGGCGTTTGTGGTTTGCGCGGCGTAGCGGGCTTTGCGGAAACGGATCGTGCGGCATTGGCCATTGAAACTCTCCTCGGTTCTGAACCCGACCTGTCACGGCTCGGGGGCAACAAAATCCCTGCTTTCCGTCACGCTAGGCATTGGCCTCCGTGATTGTTTTATTTTTTTATGGAACCAACTTAGTCGGCGGCCCGGCTTTTCGCGTTGACCATTGTCAATGCGAACGATCGTACAGCGCTGCGCCGATCAGGCCGAGGTCGTCCTCGGTGACGACGGCGATGGGCATGCGGGCGGCCAGCGCGGAGTGGCCCCCCTTGGCGCAGAAGGCGCTTGTGAACCGCCCCGACTGAAGGGCCGGCATTATCCTGGCGGCAATTCCTCCCGCGACGAAAACGCCGCCGCGGGCCATCAACGCCAGCGCCATGTCGCCGGCGAAGGCGCCGAAAATGGCGACGAAGAGGTCAAGCGCCTCGCGTGCGCTGCCGGGGCGTTGCATCGCTTCGGCCGCTACGGCGGCGGCCGGGTCGACGGCGCCAAACAGCGCGGGATCGGCTGTCGTCCCCGCGGTGAAACGATAGATCTCGACCAGCCCCGGGCCGGACACGATATGTTCGTAACTGACCCGGTCGTGGCGGCATCGCAGATGCACCCACAGTTCGGCCTGTAGTGCGTCGGCCGGCGCAAAGCCGGTGTGGCCGCCTTCGCCCGGCAGGACGCGCCAGCCCTGGCGCTCGGGGATCAATGTCGCCATTCCCAGCCCTGTGCCGGCGCCGATCACCAGCCGTACTCCGGTGTCCAGCGGCTGCCCGGGTTGCAGGACGACGCGTTGCTCGTCGTGGAGCGCCGTTGTGCCGAGCGCGGCGGCGGCGAAGTCGTTGACCAGGCGGAGCGGGCCGATGCCGCACTGTCGCGCCAGGGCCTGGGCGTCGACGGTCCACGGCAGATTGGTCAGCCGTGCGCTGAGTCCGTCGTCCGCTATCGGTCCGGCAACCGCTAGGCAGCCGCCTGTAATCTCGGCTGTCGACACGCCTGCCGCGGAAAGAAATGCGGTCAGCAGCGAGGGAAAGTCGCGGTAGTCGGCGCAGGCCAGTTTTTGCCTGACCAGGAACCGCTCAGCTGGGGCGTCCTCTGCGCCGAGCGCCAGCAGGGCTTTGGTGCCGCCGATGTCGCCGAGCAGGCGCACGATCAACGGCCCTGGGTGCGTCCGGCCGGCGGCACTGGCGGCGGGATCGGTTCGATCTTTTTCTTCGCTTTGCCGCGATGTCTCTGGCTGCCGTAGTTTTGCCGCATTTCAGCCAGCTCGGCCAATTGAACGGCAATCTGGAAATTCACCGAGTCTTGCGGAATTTCGCCTTTTTCGTCGGGCTGGCCGGCGGGCAGCCCGGTGAGCAGTTCCATTGCTTCGTCGATGGTGTTCACCGCCCAGACGTTGAACTGTCCCTTAGCAACGGCCTCGACGACGTCATGGCGCAGCATCAGATGGCAAACGTTGGAGGCCGGGATCAGCACCCCCTGGTCGCCGGAAAGCCCTCTGGCCAAGCAGATGTCGAAGAAGCCCTCGATTTTTTCGTTGATGCCGCCGACCGGCTGCACCGCCCCGAACTGATTGACCGAGCCGGTGACGGCCAGCGACTGCCGGATCGGGAGGGCGGACAAGGCCGAGAGCAGGGCGGCGAGTTCGGCCAGCGAGGCGCTGTCGCCTTCGACGCCGCCGTAGGATTGCTCGAACACCAGGCTGGCCTTGAGCGACAGCGGCATGGTCCAGCCGAAACGTGCGGCGAGAAAGGAGGAAAGGATCAGTACGCCCTTGGAATGGATCGGGCCACCGAGATCGACTTCGCGTTCGATATCGACCACCTCGCCGTCTCCCATGCGTACGGTGGCGGTAATCCGCACCGGATGGGCGAAGCTGGCCTCGCCCAGCGGCACCACCGCCAAGCCGTTGATCTGGCCAACGTGTTTGCCCGCGGTGTCGACCAGCCACTGGCCGCGGAGGATCTCTTCCTGGTAGCGCGCGCGGATGCGTTCGTGGCGGCGGCGATGGGCGTCGAGCGCCGCTTCGACGTGCTCGCGTTCGATCAACGCAGCCCCAGCCTTGTCGGCGAAATGGCCGGCCTGGCGCATCAGGTCGTCGAGCGGCTGGGTCTGGGTGGTGAGGCGCTGCGCGTCGCTGGACAGCCGTGCGGCATGTTCGATCAACCGCGCCACTGCGCCGGCGGCGAGAGGGCGTTGGCCGCTACGGCGCGCCAGCGAAGCGATCAGGCGGGCGTAGAGCTGGGTATTGGCCGGATTGCGTTCGATCTCGCTTTCCATGTCGGCGCCGATCTTGAACAGCGCCGGAAATTCCGGGTCCAGTTCGGAGAGCAGATAGTAGGTGGTCCGTTCGCCGATCAGCACGATCTTCAGATCGAGCGGCATCGGCTCGGGTTCGAGCTGTAGTGTGCTGCTCAGCCCGATCAGCTCGGAGAGCGATTCGATGCGTATCTCGCCGGCCTTGAGCATCCGCTTCAGCCCTTCCCAGGCATAGGGTTGGGTCAGCACCTTCTGCGCGTCGAGCACCAGAAATCCGCCGTTGGCGCGATGCAGCGCACCGGCTTTGATGAGCATGAAATTGCTCATCAGCGTGCCCATATGCACCACATGTTCGATGCGCCCGACCAGGTTCTGTAAGGTCGGGTGGTCCTCGTATACCACCGGCCGGCTGCCGTCGGAAGCGTGCTCGACCAGTAGATTGACCAGGTAGCGCTGCACCGAAATGCTGCCGGAGTAGAGGGTGCCATCGCTGTCGTCGTCGCCCTTTGGCGGTTCTTTTAGCGCCGAACCGCTTTCGACGATGTCGCGCATCGAGGCATCGAGATAAGCGGCGACCTGGGACAGATCCACATAGTTCGCCTTCAACTCCTCAAGCCGGTGGGCGACGGCCTGCTTCAGCGCTTCGCTGCCGACCTCCTTGATGTGATTCTGCAAATCCCGCCGCCAGCGCGGAAATTCGTTCATCAGCTTGTGCAGCCGTTCGTGCATCGACTCGATGTGGCGGCCGAGCTCCTGCTGCCTTTCCTCCGGCAGCTGTTCGAACTCCTCCTGCGTCAGCGTGGTCTCGCCATTCTTCAACGGCGCAAAGACGAAGCCTTGCGGGGTACGCAGCAGCGCAATGCCGACCTGCTGTGCGTCGTGGCCGAGCGAACGCAACGCGGCTTCTTCGCGTTGCTTTTCCTCTTCTTGCAGCGAGTCGATACGGGTGCGGTAGTCGTCGCTTTCGAACACGGCAGTAATGGCCGGGCCCAGCTCTTCGACGAAGCGCTGCATGTCCTCGCGCAGGCGGGCGCCGCGGCCGGCGGGCAATCGCAGCAGACACGGCTGCGAGGCGTCGGCGAAATTATGGACGTAGCACCAGTCGGACAGGCTCTCGCCGTCCTTGCGGGCGTTCTCCAGCAGCTGGGTGGTGATGGCGTGGCGGCCGCTGCCGCTGTCGCCGAGGACGAACAAGTTGTAACCGCTGGCCTTTATGTCGAGGGCGAGATGCATGGCCTCGACAGCGCGCGCGTGGATCAGCGAAGCGTCGAGTTCGGGCAGCGATTCCGTGCTGGCGAAATCGAGGACGGCCGGATCGCAGGGGGTGAACAGCGCCGACGGCGATAGCGGTAGGGGCGGGCTCATCCTTGGGTTTCAGCGCGACTCTGCGACAACCGTGTTTTCGATGGCGCCGATACGGTCGATTTCGATGCGTACCACGTCGCCCGCCGCCAGCAGCCTGGGCGGCTTGAAACCGAAGCCGACGCCGCCCGGGGTACCGGTAAGGATCACGTCGCCGGGTTCGAGCGTCATCGCCTGCGAAAGGTAGGCGATCTGGTCGTAGCAGTCGAAGATCAGATGGCGGGTATTCGAGTCCTGACGCTTTTCGCCGTTAACGAAACAGCGGATGCCCAGCCGGTGCGGATCGCCCAGTTCGTCGGCGGTGACGATCCACGGGCCGAACGGAGCATGGGTGTCGAAAGATTTGCCGACCACGAACTGCGAGGTGCGCAGTTGCCAGTCGCGCACGCTGACGTCGTTCGCCGCACAGTAGCCGAAGATCACCTGCGCCGCATCCTCGCGCGAAACATGGCGGCAACGCTTGCCGATGACGAAGGCCAGTTCGGCTTCGTAATCGAGCTGATTGGAGACCTGCGGCAGTTCGATCGGTGCGAAGGGACCGTTGGCGGCGCTCGATACCTTGCTGAACCACATTTGGTGCTCGGGTCGGGCGAGTCCGGATTCCTCGACGTGGTCCGCATAGTTCAGGCCCATCGCCATGATCTTTCCCGGCCGCGGCACGGGGGCTGACAGCGTCGCCGCATCCAGCGGCATGTCGGGGCCGCACTCGTGAGTCAGTTTTTGTAGCGATGCCTTGAGTTCAGGCCATGCTTCGATCAATCCGATCATCGTCCGCGGCGCATCGGGGAGGTGCAGCGAGATGTCGATGATGCCCTCGGAGATGGCGATGCCGACACGGGGCTGGGTGGTTCGGGTCTTGAACGTGATGAGTCTCACGGTGAATCTCCTCTCGAATCATCGGGCGCTTTTTTTACGCCACACTACTCCATGTATTAGGCCACAGAATGACGATTGTGGTGAAATGCCTCAGCATCTCAATGCGACTTGCACTATTGCAGATTCATACGTTGCCCCCGGAATAGCGCCATGACCCGTTCGCCACCCGATTCAGCCCAGCCCGGTCGCCGTCGCCGTATTTTTGGATGGATTCTCGGCGTATTCGCCACGTTGGTTTTGTTGTTCGGCGTTCTCGGTTATTTCTGGTTGCCCGGTTTTGCCAAGACCCGCCTCGAACAGGCGCTCGGCGAACAACTGAAGCGCCCGGTAAGCATCGAAAAAATCGAGATATCGCCCTATGCCCTGACGGCAACGGTCGCTGGCATCAAAGCCGGTGACGTGCTGTCGATCGGCTTGATCCATATCGATCTATCCTCCGCCTCGCTGTTGCAGGGCGTGCCCGTGGTGCGCGAAGTTCGCATCGAACGGCCCGAATTGCATCTTGTGCGCGAATCGGCGGATCGACTCAACGTCTCCGACATCATCGAAGCCTTTCTGGCCAAGCCGGAGAGCCCGCCGCAGGAATTCTCGGTGAGCAATATTTCGCTCAGCGACGGCCGCATCGACTGGACCGACAAGGTGGTAGGTGGCCAGCAGAAAATCGATCGCATTACGCTTGGCATTCCCTTCGTTGCCAACACGCCGTCGCAGGTCGAAATTTTCGTCGAACCGAAATTTTCCGCACATGTAAATGGCTCGCGGTTGAGTCTCAACGGAAAAATCCGACCGTTCAATGCCGGCCGCGATGGAGAAATGGAGATCGCGCTGAACGATATCGACCTGACGCCGCTCACGCGTTACGTCAAGCTGCCGTTCGGCCTGACTTCGGCGCGGCTCGATACCCGGTTGGGCGTACATTTCAAGCGCCCGCAGGGAGCGGCACCCTCGCTCAATATTGAGGGCGATCTCGCGCTGCATGCCATTGACCTGCGGGCCGGCGGACAGAAGGCGGTCGTTGCGCGCATCGACATGAAAGGCGTGAAGGTCGATCCTTTCGCCCGCCGCGCGGCACTGGCCGAGCTGCATATCGTCAAGCCGGTACTGGAGGTGCGGCGTTCGAAGGACGGTCGTATCGACCTCGGCGTTGTCGCGTCGCCGCCCGCCAAGACAGAGGTAAACGCGGCGGGGAAGAAGGAGGCGGGCAAGCCCTGGGCCTGGTCGATCGGCAAGCTGGCGGTCGATCAAGGGCGCCTTAACTATGCCGATGCGACGCTGAGCGACGCACGACCGCTGGAGCTATCCGCGCTGGCCATCGCCATCGGCGCGGTGGCCAGCGACAAGGACGACGCCATACCGCTGGAATTGAAGACGGAAGTGAATCGCAAAGGCAGCATTGCCGTGACCGGGACGGCCAGCCTTAGCGGCGATGCGGAACTGCGTCTCGATCTGCAGCAGGTCGATCTGGTATCGCTACAGGGCTGGGTCGCCGATCGCTTCAATGCCGTGCTTACCCGCGGCAATCTCGGCTTCAAGGGAACGACCCGCCTCGCCGCGGGCCGCGCGACCGTTGCCGGCGACCTTGTGCTCGGCGATTTCAACGTTCTCGATCGGGTCAATGCAGTCGACCTGCTGCGCTGGAAATCGCTGCGTCTCGGCCGCATGGATCTGGCAACAGAGCCGTTTGCGTTCGCCGTGGGCGAAGTGGCGCTGTCCGATTTCTACGCCAAGGTGCTGATCAATCCGGAAGGGCGTCTGAATCTGAAGGACATCGTCAAGGCCGCGCCCGCAGCGGCAGCCCGGCCCGGGTCTGAGGCAGCGCCGGCCGTCGCCTCGCCGCCGGCGCTTAAGTTGGGGGCGGTGATCCTGAAAAACGGCAGTGTCGACTTTAGCGACAAATACATCAAGCCCAACTACTCGGCGCGCATCAGCGAACTGGGCGGCCGTATCGGCGCCCTGGCGGCCGGGACGCTGAGTCCGGTCGAGTTGCGCGGCAAGGTGGACCGCACTGCGCCGCTGGAAATTCTCGGCCGCATCGACCCGTTTTCCACTCCGCTCGGCCTCGATGTCCGCGCCAGCGCACGAGGCATCGATCTGCCGCCGTTCTCGGCCTATTCGGGGCGCTATGTAGGCTATGCGATCGAGAAAGGCAAGCTCTCGATGGACGTCAGCTACAAGGTGGAAAAAGGTGAGCTGGTAGCGGAGAACAAAGTCTTCCTCGACCAACTGACTTTCGGCGAAAAGGTCGAGAGCAAGGATGCGCTCGACCTTCCGATCAATCTGGCCATCGCGCTGCTGAAGAATTCGCGCGGTGAAATCGACATCGACCTGCCGATACGCGGCTCGCTCAACGATCCGCAGTTCAGCGTCGGCGGCATCATCGTCAAGGTCATCGTCAACCTGATCACCAAGGCGGTGACCGCACCGTTCGCCCTGATCGGTTCATTGTTCGGTGGCGGCGAGGATCTGTCTCAGGTGGCTTTTGCGCCCGGACTGGCGCAGGTGGGGGCGGAGGCGGAACCGCGTCTACAGGCCATCGCCAAGGCGATGGCCGATCGTCCAGGGCTGAAGCTGGAAGTGACCGGATTCGCCGATTCCGCCGCCGACAGCGAAGGACTCAAGCGCGTGATTCTGAACCGCAAGCTGCGGGCGCAGAAACTTGCGGAACAGACCAAGCAGGGCAAGGGCGGCACGCTGCGCGATGTGACGCTCAGCGCCGAGGAAACTCCCGTCTATCTGGAAAAGGTCTACAAGGCGGCCGATCTTCCGGGCAAGCCGAAGAATCTGATCGGCTTCGCCAAGAGCATTCCCCCGGCAGAAATGGAGGCGCTGCTGCTGGGCAGTATCAGCGCCGGCGATGCGGAGCTCGCTGCCTTGGCGGAAGACCGCGGCCAGAGGGTGCAGGCCTGGCTGACTGAGAAAGGCGCCATTCCGCTGGAGCGCATCTTCCTGCGCGGGGCGAAGGTCGAGGCCGGCAAGGATCCCAAAGCGGCGTCCGGCGGGCGGGTGGAGTTTTCGTTGCGCTGATCGACCGGGCAGGCCTGCGGTGCTGTAGAGAGGCCGCGGGGGAGCCGATGCGGTCGGCGTTGTTCGGGGCAGTAGAATGGCGCGCTCGACGCCCTCGCAAAGCCGATGGCACAAGGATTTCCGGATTCTCCGCATGTTGCGACTGACTGAAGTGAAGCTGCCGCTGGATCACCCCGAAGGCGCGATCCGCGCGGCTATCCGTGAACGCCTTGGTCTGGCCGACGACCAACTGATCGCCTATGCGATATTTCGCCGCAGCGTCGACGCACGGAAGAAATCTGCCATCGCGTTGATCTATGCGTTCGACGTCGAAGTCAGGGACGAGGCAGCTGTACTCCGGCGCCTACAGGGCGACCGCCATGTGGCGCCGCGGCCGGATAGCGCTTATCGCTTCGTCGCCAAGGCACCGCCCGGGCTGCCTGCGCGGCCCGTGGTCATCGGTACCGGCCCCTGCGGTATGTTCGCTGGGCTGGTGTTGGCGCAGATGGGCTTCCGGCCGATCCTCCTCGAACGCGGCAAGGCGGTGCGCGAGCGGACTCAGGACACCTGGGGCCTGTGGCGAAGGAGCCAGCTCAATCCGGAATCCAACGTCCAGTTCGGCGAGGGCGGTGCCGGCACCTTCTCCGACGGCAAGCTCTATAGCCAGATCAAGGATCCGCAGCACCACGGGCGCAAGGTGCTGGAGGAATTCGTCAAGGCTGGCGCACCGGCGGAAATCCTTTACGTCAATAAGCCGCACATCGGCACCTTCCGGCTGGTCGGCATGGTCGAGGAGATGCGCGCCAATATCGTCGCGCTCGGCGGCGAGGTGCACTTCGGCTGCAAGGTCGAAACCATCGAGATCGATCGCGATGCCGGCGGCAACGGCCAGGTGCGCGGCGTCATGCTCGCCGGCGGCGAACGCATCGTTGCCGACCATGTGGTGCTGGCCGTTGGCCACAGCGCGCGCGACACCTTCCACATGCTTTTCGAACGCGGCGTTTACATCGAGGCCAAGCCGTTCTCGATCGGCGTGCGCATCGAGCATCCGCAGTCGCTGATCGACCGCGCGCGGTTTGGAAAATTTGCCGGCCATCCGATCCTCGGTGCCGCCGATTACAAACTGGTGCATCACTGTGCTAACGGACGTGCGGCCTACAGCTTCTGCATGTGCCCGGGCGGCACGGTGGTCGCCGCGACCTCGGAAATCGGGTGCGTGGTGACCAACGGCATGAGCCAGTATTCACGCAACGAACGCAATGCCAACAGCGGGATCGTCGTCGGCATCACGCCCGAGATCGACTACCCGGGCCAACCTTTGGCCGGCATCGATTTCCAGCGTTATTGGGAGGCGAAGGCCTTCGAAGCCGGCGGCAGTACCTATGCGGCACCGGCGCAGCGCGTCGGCGATTTCCTTAAAGGGCGGCCGTCGGTCGCTGCGGGAGAGGTCGAACCGTCCTACAAGCCCGGCGTGCACTGGACCGACCTGTCGCGCTGCCTGCCGTCGTTCGTCGTTGCGGCCTTGCGCGAGGCGCTACCCGCGTTCGATCGGCAGATTCGCGGCTTCGCAATGGAGGATGCGGTGCTGACCGGCGTCGAGACGCGCACCTCGTCGCCGATCCGTATCAAGCGCGGCGAGGATTTCCAGAGCCTCAACACCCGCGGGCTCTATCCTGCCGGCGAAGGCGCAGGCTATGCAGGGGGAATTCTTTCTGCCGGCGTCGACGGCATCAAGGTGGCTGAAGCCGTCGCTCTTTCCATGGTGAGCGCGGCCTGACGGCCGGTTCTACACCGTCTCGATGGCGCAAGCGCAAATGTTACGATGCGCCTCGCGCGCAATCTTCAGCGCAAATATTCTTACCGGAGACTTCGGCGCATGACGCTTCAAAGAATTGTTGCCGCTCATTTCGTTGCCGTGCTGCTGCTGGCAAGCGGCCAGACGGTTGCCAAGTTGACCACGGCCGAGGCCGACCGGCTGGGCAAGGATTTGACGCCGGTGGGCGCCGAGCAGGCCGGAAACAAGGAGGGGACGATTCCGCCTTGGACCGGCGGCCTGACCAAGGGCCCGGTCGGCTGGAGCCGCGCAGACGGTTATGCCGATCCGTTCGCCGACGAGAAACCCTTGTTTGTCATTACGGCACAGAACGCCGAGCAGTACAAAGCCGGATTGGTGCCCGGAACGCTCGCCCTGCTGAAGAAGCTACCCATCTTCCGTATGCCGGTCTATCCGACCCATCGCACCGCCGCGCTGCCCAGGGAGGTCACCGAGGTTTCCAAGGCGCAAGCGACCCAGGTCGAATTGAAGGGTTTCGGCGTCGCCAATCTCGGCGAGTCGAATATCCCGTTCCCCATCCCGAAAAATGGCCTCGAAGCCATCTGGAATCACCTGATGCGCTATACCGGCGGCGGCACCGAAGGTTACGGCAATTCGTTTCCGGTGCGACAGAACGGCGATTACTACAAGATCGGCGTTCATGCGATGCGGATTTACGACCGCAATATGGAGCCGAAAACACCCAACCGGCTGTTCTCCGCGATGGTTTTCTTCACCGATCCGGCGGAGCTGCGGGGACAGATTTTTCTGGTTCACGAGCCCATCGACCAGGTTGCGGAAACGCGTTCCGCGTGGATTTACAACGCCGGCCAGCGGCGTGTGCGGCGGGCCCCCGACCTCGGCTACGACGGCATCAACGACGGCTCGGAGGGTCTGATCACCACCGATCAGGTGGATGGCTACAACGGCGCGCCGGATCGCTACGACTGGACGCTGCAAGGCAAGCGCGAGATCTATGTGCCCTACAACACCTATCGGATGGGCGACAAGAGCCTGAAATATGCCGACATGATCGGCAAAGGGAGCGTCAACCCCGATTACATGCGCTACGAACTGCATCGGGTCTGGGTGGTCGAAGCCAAGCTGAAGCAGGGTATGTCGCACATCTACGGGCGCCGCCTGTTTTATATCGACGAAGACAGCTGGACCGTACTGATCGAGGAAGCTTATTCGGGACGGGGCGACCTGTGGCGCGTTGCCTTGCACGGATTGGTGCAGTACTACGATGCCGTCGTGCCGGGCTACCGCTTCGGCATTGTGCACGACCTTACCAGCGGCGCCTACATGCTGGGCGGTCTGGACAATGAGTTGAAAACGGTCGTCAAGTTCAACGTCAAAGGACGCCTGGCGAATTTTCAGCCGGACGCGTTGCGCCGACAGGGGACCAACTGACGTGGTTGCTATGGCCCGTTTCGAGGTGAGCGGGCGTCCGCGTGCCGGGCTCGGGGGCCGGCGATGAGCAAGGCATTCACCCGCGAGAGCGAGAAGGACGACGACGAGCTCGCCGCCGGCGTCCCGCCCATTCCGCCCGGCACCCCGAACTACATGACGCGCCAGGGGCATCGTCAGATGCGCGAGGAGTTCGAGCGCCTGATCAAAGTGGAGCGGCCGGAGCTGGTGAAAGTCGTTTCCTGGGCGGCCAGCAACGGCGACCGTTCGGAAAACGGCGACTACATCTACGGCAAGAAACGCCTGCGGGAAATGGACAAGCGCATCCGTTTTCTCACCAAACGGCTGGAAAACGCCGTGGTGGTCGATCCCGCAGAGCAGCAAAACGTCGAACAGGTGTTTTTCGGCGCGCGGGTGACGATCTGCGATGCCGATGGCAGCGAAGCCCGCTACCAGATCGTCGGCATCGATGAGGCCAATGCCACGGAAGGCCGCATCAGCTGGATTTCGCCGCTGGCGCGGGCGCTGATGAAGGCGCGGGAGGGCGATTGGGTGCGGTTCCAGAGCCCCGCCGGCCTGCGCGAGATCGAGGTGATCGGGATCCGCTACGAGTAGGTCGGGCGCCGCCTTGGGGTCGCCCCCTTGAAATACCCGAATGCGCCCCCATTAAGGCGCTTGTTGCCTTTGAGGAGTCATTTTCGCCATGTCCGCTACCGCTACCCAAAACAAAGAAACCCTCGGATTTCAGACCGAAGTGAAGCAGATGCTTCACTTGATGATCCACTCGCTGTATTCCAATCGTGAAATCTTTCTCCGCGAGCTGATTTCCAATGCCTCCGACGCCTGCGACAAGCTGCGCTTCGAGGCGCTGCACAACGCCGCGCTGTTCGAAGCGGATTCGGAACTGAAGATCCGCGTCAGCTTCGACAAGGAGGCCCGCACGCTGACCATCGCCGACAACGGCATCGGCATGAACCGCGACGAAGCCATCGCCAACCTGGGCACCATTGCCAAATCCGGTACCCGCGAGTTTTTCAGCCAGCTGAGCGGCGACCAGCAGAAGGACGCCCACCTGATCGGCCAGTTCGGGGTCGGCTTCTATTCCTCCTTCATCGTCGCCGACAGGGTCACCGTGGTCACCCGCCGCGCCGGCGAAGTGGCGGGGCAGGGGGTGTGCTGGGAATCCGACGGCTCCGGGGAATTCACCGTCGAGATGGTGGACAAGGCCGATCGCGGCACCGCGATCACCCTCCATCTGCGCGAAGGGCAGGACGACCTGCTGTCGGCCTGGAAGCTGCGCTCGATCATCCGCAAGTACTCCGACCACATCGTCCAGCCGATCGTGATGAAGAAGGAGGAGTGGAACGAGGAGAAGAAGGAACAGGTTCTCACCGACCAGGACGAGACGGTCAACAAGGCCTCCGCCCTGTGGACCCGCAGCAAGAGCGATATCACCGAGGACGAGTACAAAGAGTTCTACAAGCACGTCGGCCACGATTTCGAGGACCCGCTGTCCTGGGTGCATGCCCGCGTCGAAGGGCGCCAGGAGTACACGCAGCTGCTCTACATTCCCGGCCATGCGCAGTTCGACCTGTGGGATCGCAACGCCCGCCACGGCATCAAGCTCTACGTCCGCCGCGTGTTCATCATGGACGACGCCGAGCAACTGCTGCCCGCCTACCTGCGTTTCGTCCGCGGCGTGGTGGACTCCGCCGACCTGCCGCTCAACGTCTCGCGCGAGATCCTGCAGGAAAGCAAGGACATCGAGTCGATCCGCAAGGGTTGCACCGGCAAGATCCTCGGCATGCTGGAGGATATGGCGAGCAGCGAGGACGACGAAGGCCGGGCGCGCTATGCCAAGTTCTGGGGCGAGTTCGGCAAGCTGCTGAAGGAAGGCGTCGGCGAGGATTTCGCCAACAAGGACAAGATCGCCAAGCTGTTGCGCTTCGCTTCGACGCAGAGCGATACGCCCAACGAGGTCGTTTCGCTGGCCGACTACATCGGTCGCATGAAAGACGGTCAGGAAAAGATCTACTACGTCACCGCCGACGGCTTCAATGCGGCGAAGAACAGCCCGCATCTGGAAGTCTTCCGCAAGAAGGGCATCGAGGTGCTGCTGCTCTCCGACCGAGTGGACGAATGGATGGTCAGCCATCTCACCGAGTTCGACGGCAAGGAACTGGTCTCGGTGGCCAAGGGCGGCCTCGACCTGGGCAAGCTGGAGGACGAAACAGAGAAGAAGGAACAGGAAGCGGCGGCCGGCGAGTTCAAGGAACTGGTGGAGAAGATCAAGGCCAGCCTCGGCGAACGGGCCAAGGATGTCCGCGTCACCCACCGCCTGACCGATTCGCCCGCCTGCCTGGTGGCTGACGAGCACGGCATGAGCGGCAATCTTGCGCGCCTGCTGAAAGCCGCCGGGCAGCAGGCGCCAACCAGCCAGCCGATCCTCGAAATCAACCCGCGGCATCCGGTGGTGCTGCGACTGAAATACGAGGACAAGAAGTTCGACGACTGGGCCGCGGTGCTGTTCGATCAAGCGCTGCTGGCGGAAGGCGGCCAGCTCGACGACCCGGCGACTTTCGTCAAGCGCATCAACGACCTGATGCTGGCGATGTCGCTGAGCCAGTCCTGAGACCGGTTTCCGCCGAGGAGGGTGGCATGACCTGTTTGTACGGTCTGCCGCCGATCATTGACGAGAGAGCCCGGGTGCTGATCCTGGGCTCTTTCCCGTCCACCGCGTCGCTGGCGGCGCAACAGTACTACGCCCACCGCCGCAACCAGTTCTGGCCCATCCTGTCGGCGCTGCTGGGGCAGCCGCTGACGGCGATGGACTATGCGGCGCGACAGACGACGCTGCGCACGGCCGGTCTCGCCGTGTGGGATGTCTATGCGTCGTGCGAGCGCGTGGGGAGCCTCGACGCGGCGATCCGCAACGGCCGGCCCAACGATTTTGCCGCGCTGCGGCAGCGCGCTCCCGGCCTCGCACGCATCTGCTTCAACGGCCGCGAAGCCGCCCGCTTTGCACCGCAGCTGGCGGCACTCGGTATCGCTATCGAGGTGCTGCCCTCGACCAGCCCGGCCAACGCTTCCTGGTCGTTCGAACGCAAGCTGGCCGCCTGGCGCAAGGCCCTCGCTACAGCGAGTTGAGTTGGCGGTACTGGCGGACTGTAAATCTGAAGCACGGAAATTTAGGGTATGAGTTGTCACGCATGATCGTAGCTGCGCAATTTTCTCCACAGCGACACCCTGTCGATTCCCAGCAATTGAGCGGCCAGAGCTCGATTGCCTTGGGTGTGTTCGAGTGTTTGCATGATGTGTTGACGCTCGATCTCGGAGAGCGGGAGTATTGCGTTCCTCGTGATGCTGGCAATCGATTTTCCTCGGAAATGCTGCACTTCTTCCGGTAACAGATTGGCCGTTATGGCATCCCCCTCAGCCAGTGCGACCCCGCGCTCCATCAAATTTTCAAGCTCGCGGATGTTCCCCGGGAAATCATAAGCCAACAGGCAGTCGAATGCTTCTGGATGGATTTCCGATACCTGCTTCTTCATCCGGTGTGCGGCCTTTGACATGAAATGCGTTGCAAGCATCGGTATATCGCCGCGCCGTTCTCTTAGCGGCGGAATATTCAGGCTGACCACGTTGAGGCGAAAGTAGAGATCCTGACGAAACTTGCCATCTGCCACCCATTGTGCCGGATCGCGGTTAGTCGCCGCGACGACTCGAATGTTTGACTTGATCGGCTCGGTACCCCCCACCCGGAAAAATTCTCTTTCCTGTAACAAACGGAGCAGTTTGACTTGAATAGCGGGGGCCATTTCAGTCACCTCGTCGAGAAACAGCGTCCCGCCCTCTGCGGCATCCAGCAAACCGGTCTTCGTACCTGATGCTCCGGTAAACGCACCACGCTCGTGCCCGAATAACTCGTTGGACAACAGATCCTCGGCCAACGCGCCACAATTGATCGCCATAAAAGGGCCGGAGGCGCGTCGACTGTTCTCGTGCAGATAGCGCGTCATAACTTCTTTGCCGGTTCCCGTTTCCCCTGAGATAAGGACGTTGCAGTCGGTCGGCGCGATTCGGGTGGCTGTCATCAAGAGATCCTCCATCACGGGAGAATTGGTGACAATCGGGCTTTTCCCCGTCGCCAGTGAAAGTGCAGTTTTAAGGGCAGCATTTTCGATTCTGAGCGCGGCCTTTTCCAGCGCTTCCTTGACTACCTGACGCACGTCAGGTAGTCGATAGGGCTTCTCGACATAATAGAAAGCGCCGGCACGCATTGCATCTACCGCCGATTCAGTATTTGCGTGCGCTGTGATCACGATGATTTCAGTCTCCGGCCATCGCTCTTTAATCGAGCGCAGCAACGAGAGTCCGTCTATTCCTGGCATGCGCAAATCGGTGAGAACCAATTGATACCGCTTTTGCCCAAGAATTTTTAGTGCATGTTCGCCGTCGACAGCGCCATCTGCGTGTAATCCTTCCCGTTGCAGGACATGGACTAGGTTTTGGCGGGCAATTTCCTCATCATCGACCACCAAGACATTTGAATTAATCATGTGTTTCCAGGTTTTCGACGTCGGGAATATGAATCCGGAAATGCGTTCCGCTGATAGCAGAGGATTCAACGACTAATGCACCGCCGTGCTGGGTGACGATTTCGTGTGCCACAGCCAGCCCTAGCCCAACGCCTTTTCCTACTGGTTTGGTGGTGAAAAAGGGGTCAAAAATACGATGCTGATACTCCGTGGGTATGCCATGTCCGTTATCTTCGATTTCCAGCGTTGCTCCCTTCCCCTCCGGCGCGTCGTCACGCCAGGCCCGAATGCGGAGGGTACCGTTGGCGGTGATCGCATCGATCGAATTCTTGATGATATTCATCAGTACCTGCTGAAATCGCATGCGGTCAACATCTATCTGGATGTTGGTATCGATCTCGACGTCCACGTACACGGCTTTGGGAAGTTGGTGTTGGAGGAGCAGAAGCGTTTCATCCACTAAACCACGAATATTTTCGGCGCGTCGCTGTAAACCACGGTTACCCGAGAAATCAAGTAGGGTGGAAACGATGCGCTGGGCGCGAAGTACCTGATGGTCTATCTGGCCGAGCAATTGGCGAGCTTGCATCATAGGCAACTCGTCCAACTCCTCCTGAAGAATTTGGCAAGAAGAGGAAATATTCGACAAGGGATTGTTAAGTTCATGGGCGACCCCAGACAACATGGTTCCAAGTGCCATTAGCCGGGACGAGCGTGCCTGGCTTTCCTGTCGTACTTCAATTTCCTGAATGGTATCGTTAATAGATTTGGTCAAGGATTCCACTTCACGCCCCGCTTCTGGACCATCAACTCGTCCGGTTTCGCCCTTGGCAACTCGAAGCAGACTCAATTCAATCTCGCGCAGCGGCTTGATCACGCTACGGGTTACCAGTACGCCGGCTATCAACGCCAATGCCAATGCGGCGCAGATTGCTCGAACCAGATCCGAATCATGGCGCGATAGCGCTGCTGCCACGTTCGCTTTGGCGGTTGCATCTAGCTTCTCTCCCAATTGCAGCACCAAGCTGCCCGTCGCGTATAGCTTGTCTTGAAGATCCTGGGACGCACGTTTTCCGCGCGAAGCGTCAAGCAGCGCAACCAACAGTTCACGATAGGCGTGAACGCTGGTCAATTCCTGTTCGCTGATATTGAGTCGCCCGCTGCCTTGAATATCGTCAAGTGCCGCCACTGCAGCATCCATTTGCCCCAATGCTTCTCGAAGATCTGAAATCCTTCTGTAAAGGAGAAAGTTCTTCTCGAAGCGTCGGGCGTGTCGAACGGCATCGTAGGAAACCACGATTTTCTGTTGTTCTTCCAACTCTTTTTCCAGACTACGGAATTGGATGAGTGCGCTGGACAACAAAATGATGAAAAGGCCACCGACGATGCAGTAGCCGAGGAGAATTTTCGCGTGGAGAGAGCTAAATAGCTTCATATGGTTTCATATTGCAACGTTCTTATTGCAATTTGCAACTCTTTTCTTTTTTAAAAAATTATACATTTCAAATAGTTAAAAATATTTTTTCCTAAATAGGTCATGGTGGTGTTGCTAAATGCAACGCCAGCGATGGAGGGGCTTAGGTATGTATAAAAAATTTTCTTAAATATCAGCCAGATGGAGTTTTCTGATAGTTGGCATGCGGCATGCTCAGCAACAAGCGATCCATGCTCGGATGTGCACAAAGGAAGCGGTCGCCTTGAGTGTCGATGCGCTCAATCCTAGCCGGATCTGATGACCGATCCATGGCTGAGCAGCGCCCAAGCCTTGAGTTCGTAAAGTTCTCACCAACGAATTTCGGAGATTTCATGATTACCTATTTCAGCAGAACGTTCCTGGCAGCCTCCGTATGCGTCATAGCCGCCTGCTCAACCACCGGCGGCGGTGGCGAGTCGGAGGCGCCTAAAGGCAATTTGACTCCGGCACCCGACCAGGTGCGGACGATTGTGGCTCCGGAAACCGGATTAAGCAAAGCCGATCTGTTTGCTCTCAGGGATCCTGCCAGCCCCCTTTCAAAACGCAGCATTTATTTCGATTTTGATAGCTATGTCATCAAGCCGGAACAGCGCCTCGTGGTGCAAACGCATGGCAAGTTTCTTGCGGGAAAGCGTGGCGTCAAAGTAGTGATTCAAGGCCATGCCGACGAGCGGGGAAGTCGTGAATACAACCTGGCACTCGGACAGCGCCGTGCCGAAGTGGTGAAGCAAACCCTTACGCTTTTAGGAAGCGCAAGTGATCAGATCGAGCCGGTCAGCTTTGGGTCTGAAAAGCCGCTCGCAGCCGGCCACGACGAAACGTCCTGGTCGAAGAATCGGCGTGCCGACATCGTATATCTGGGCGAATGAGCCGGAATCGGCTATCGATATGCAAAATCTTTTCGGGAAGCCTTTATGGGGAAACATCAGGCGATTCGCAACGCACCGAATTCGATGGCGCAGGGCCTACCTACAGTGGAAAAACATCGTCCCTGCGTGATCTGGTGCTTCTCGATCGAACATCCGGAAATGGCTTTATGAAGGAAATAAAGGCCGTCGTTCGGATGAGCAAGATACCTGTATTACGGGAAGCATTGCTTGCTGTCCCGGGACTACAAGGGATGACGTTGAGCAAAACTATCGGTTGCATCGCACATCCCGAGCATACTCGGCTTCATGCCGTCCGGAACGCATCGGCTGAGTATTCAGCGAAGATCCGCATCGAAATCGTTGCGCTCGACGAGGCTGCAAATGCCATTGTCGATTGCATCGTCAGTACAGCACGGACGGAGCACATCGACGACGGGCTCGTATGGGTGACTGAAGTCGACGCGGCAACTTTCATCCATAACCCAATATCTCCACAAGCTGGGGTGCCCGACTCCGTGCCGGGCAATGTAGCGAGCCTTCCTTCAGGCGCGTGTAACCAATGATGGGAACCTCGACATCGCATGGCAATACAGTATTTCCGTCCAATTCTGACGACTACATCCGCACTGCTCGTGTGTGGGTGTAGCGTCATCCAAACTACAGCCCCCTCGCATATGAACGCTCCTTCGGTTACGAATTCCTCCGTTATTCCGGGCGCCGTTTCCGAATCGGCACGATCGGAGTCGGAGCAGAACCGGGAAGGTAGCCTGGCATTGGACGGTTCACCCAAGCGGGTCGAAGCAGAAAGTGAACAGGAAGGTAGTAATGCGGCGGGTATTAAATCTGCTTCGGGGAATTATGTTGTTTTCCCGCCTGGAGAAACCCGTATCGACGGACCCAACACGGCGGTTCTGAAGCGTCATGCGACTCGCTTAAAGGAAAATTCAAAGCTTACGGTCACCTTGGTCGGCTATACCGAGTCCCGCGGCAGCCGTAGCTACAACCTAGCTATTGTCGAAATGCGCTTGAACGCGGTGGCAACGTTATTGCGTACGTTCGGAGTCGGGCGCCGTCAGATTCGCAGGATTGTGAAAGCCTCCGGTATGGCCGCCAGCAAGTGCAAAGTCCCCTCATGTCTAAACGACGTGCGGCACGTGGAATTGGTATATGCGCACTAGGAGCGGATTTCTACTCTCCTTAGGAGGCGACTTGGGGCGGCATCGGGGAAACCTCTTTGCCGCCCATTTTTTGCATTCCAGTCTGTCTTGGGAATATGCGCTGGCTGGGAGGCAATGTATATGAACCCCTTTTCGCGCAATATGGGTCGAGTGCGATGAGGCTTTCTCTTCGCTTTGTATTGCCTCTCATGCTGGTATTGGCAGCCATTGCCTATGCCGTTTCGCCTCTCGTCGATCAACTGACGCTTCGCTGGTTCATCCGCGACCTTGATATAAGGTCTGCACTCATTGCCAATACCATCCAGGAGCCCTTGCAGGAACAACTCGCTGCCGGTAAGAAAATGAAAATAGGAGAATTTTTCAACCGGATCATCCAAGACGAACGGCTCTTCGCAATCGGTTATTGCGCAACATCGGCCGGCCCGGTAGTCGCCAGCCGATCGCTTCCTAAAACAATCCGTTGTTCCGAACTCAGCCGCTGGGAAGGCCCGGGCGATCATTTATTGCAAAGCGACCAAGGGCCCTTGCACGTCGCGGTAAAAGCAAGTGGAGACGATCTGCTGGAAGGAAAGCTTGTCATCATTCATGACATGAGCTTCGTCACGCGGCGCAGCGAAGAAACAAAGCGCTATGTCTTTTATTTCTTCATGGCGCTTGCCGCAGTGATTTCTCTGGTCACAGTGATCATTGCCCAACTCTCTTGGCGAGGCTGGATGGCGGGGATGCAAGCGCTACTTCGGGGCGAAGGGCTGTTACGCCGCCCCGGTTCGGCGGTCCGTCCGAATTCACCCGAGTTCAGGCCAATCGCCCGCGACCTTCAGCGCTTGGTTCAAGAGCTCGAAGCAGAGACACGATCACGGGATGAAAGTCAGATCACTTGGACGCCGGAAACCCTGCGAGCAATTCTTCACAGCGAATTGAGAGGCGAAGACGTCATCGTGGTTTCCAACCGCGAACCCTATATCCATCAACGGAGGGGCGAGCGTATCGAAGTGCAGCGCCCTGCCAGCGGCTTGGTGACAGCGTTGGAACCGATCATGCGGGCCTGTTCAGGGACTTGGATCGCGCATGGCAGTGGATCCGCAGACAGGGTTGTCGTGGATAAGAACGATCGAATAGCCGTCCCCCCGGACAAACCTGCCTATCAGATCCGTCGTGTCTGGTTGAGCCCGGAAGAAGAAGCCGGCTACTACTACGGACTGGCGAATGAAGGGCTGTGGCCCCTTTGTCACATTGCGCATGTCCGGCCGACTTTCCGCTCTGACGACTGGAAGCAGTACGTTGAGGTCAATCGTAAGTTCGCCAAGGCCGTCGTGAGCGAGGCCAAGACAAAAGATCCCATCGTTTTCGTTCAAGACTACCATTTCGCGCTGTTGCCGAAGATGATCCGTGAAGAGTTGCCGAACGCCACCATCATCACTTTTTGGCATATCCCCTGGCCGAATCCGGAATCATTTGCGATCTGCCCCTGGAGCGAAGAAGTGTTGGCTGGGCTGCTCGGTAGCAGCATTCTGGGTTTCCACACCCAGTTCCACTGCAACAATTTTGTCGATACTGTCGATCGGTTTCTCGAAGCGCGTGTCGATCGGGAGTCGTTTACCGTCACCTTCGGTGGAAAATCAACGGCTGTACGCCGCTATCCGATCTCGATTGCCTGGCCCCCTGAGGCCGAGGCAGTGCGGAAAGAAATATCCAGTTGCCGCTCCGATATTCGCCAGCTGAACGGCCTGCCTTTCGAACATAAGGTGGGCATTGGTGTAGATCGACTCGACTACACCAAGGGGATTGTCGAGAGATTCCGCGCTGTCGAGCGCCTACTGGAGCTGAATCCGGAATGGATCGGCCGTTTCACGTTTATCCAGATCGCCGCACCTACCCGCTCGGGTATCGAGGAATATCAACACCACGAAGCGCAGGTACGCGCCATGGCGACCCATATCAACGGTCGATTTACTCGCCAGGGGCCGCCTCCAATCGTGCTCAAGGTCGAACACCATGATTCCCAACAGGTGTATGAATACTTCCGTTCAGCAGACCTCTGTTTTGTTAGCAGTTTGCACGACGGAATGAATTTGGTCGCCAAGGAGTTTGTTGCCGCTAGGGACGATGAGCGGGGCGTTCTCCTCCTTTCCCAATTCACAGGCGCCGCCCGTGAACTACCGGAAGCCTTGATCGTCAATCCCTATGATGCTGACCAATGTGCAGCTGCGCTACATCTGGGGCTGACCATGTCTGCCCAGGAACAACGCGACCGTATGCGGCTGATGCGCGGGCTGGTTGCTGAATTCAACGTATTCCGTTGGGCCGGCCGCATGCTGCTCGATGCGGCTTCCATGCGTCGTCGCAGTCGGTTAATCGACAAATCGAGTTCCGGGAACGCGTGATCATGTCTCCGTTCATTGCTCCGCCGTCGCCTCGGAATGAGTGGGCCTACTTTCTCGATGTCGATGGGACGCTTCTAGACATTGCGGAAACGCCGAGCGATGTCTTCGTTGACGTGGCCTTGCTCGATCTGATTGCACGGCTGTATCGCGCAAGTAGTGGTGCTCTGGCGCTGGTAAGCGGTCGATCTCTTTCGGACCTTGACTCGCTCGTCGGATCGGCGCGCATCCCGATGGCCGGACAACACGGGCTTGAGCGCCGTGACGGTGCCGGTCGCCTCTGGATACACGCGACGCCTCCTAAAGCAAAGTGCGCCATCAAGGAGGCATTGACCCCTATCGTTGAACGCCACACCGGTTTGATCCTCGAAGACAAAGGACTGACGTTGGCGCTTCATTATCGGAAAGTGCCGCATCTGGGGACCTATGTGCTGCGCTTGCTTTCCAGGCTCTCCAAAATTACTGACACGCCGTTTGAGTTGCAGCGAGGGAAATGCGTGGTGGAACTCAAACCTGCGGGCGTTGATAAGGGTACGGCGATCGCCGAGTATCTTTCCGAAGACCCCTTCCGCGGCCGAACTCCCGTATTCATCGGTGATGACCTCAACGATGAACATGGCTTCTCCGAAGTAAATAAGTTGGATGGAATATCCGTCAAAGTTGGGACAGGGCCGAGTTGCGCACGATATAGACTTCCCGATGTTGCCGATGTAAGGCACTGGCTGGCATCCGCCTTGAGAGGCCAGGAATGAACAGCCTCGATTTGGCGATGATTGGAAACTGCACGATTAGCGCGCTGATCGATGCACGGGCCAAGATTGTTTGGGGTTGCTTTCCACGTTTCGATGGCGACCCAGTGTTCTGCTCGCTTCTCAAGAATACCGATGACGGCGGCTATTTTTCCATCGAGTTGGCCGAATGCCTGCGGTCAGAACAAGCCTACCTGGATAACACGGCAATTCTGATAACCCGCCTTTATGATCGCCATGGCGGCACTCTGGAAATCACCGACTTTGCTCCGCGTTTCGGCCAATACGGCCGCATGTTTCGCCCCATGATGGTAGTACGTCAAATTCGCCGTCTTTCGGGCAGCCCGCGTTTAACACTGCGCCTTCGTCCTGCCAGGGATAACGGCGCAGGAAGGCCCGAGGTAACCTGGGGTAGCAACCACATTCGGTATGCCGCACCTGGGCAAACACTTCGCCTGACAACCGATGCCTCGCTAACTGCGGTATTGCAGGAAACGCCGTTCTTCCTGGACGACACGATCACGCTGCTGCTCGGGGCCGATGAAACGGTACACGACGGGCCTGCTGAAATCGGTCGCCGCTTCTTCGACGAAACCGTACTGTATTGGCGCGAGTGGGTGCGTTACCTCGGCATTCCGTATGAATGGCAGGCTGCTGTGATTCGCGCGGCCATTACGCTCAAGCTGAATGCTTACGACGATACCGGCGCCATCGTTGCGGCCATGACCACATCGATTCCTGAGGCGGCTGGCAGTAGTCGCAACTGGGATTATCGATATTGCTGGTTGCGTGATGGATACTTTGTCGTGAATGCACTGAATCGGCTGGGGGCAACCCGCACGATGGAACGCTATCTTGCCTATATCGTCAATATCGCGGCTGATACAGAGGACGGTACGTTGCAACCGGTCTACGGGATCGATGGGCGCTCCGGATTAGATGAACGTGAAATTCCTACGCTTTCCGGCTACCGCGGCATGGGGCCGGTGCGGATCGGTAATCTTGCCTATCGCCAAATACAACACGATGTATACGGTTCGGCGATTCTTGCCGCCACCCATATTTTCTTCGACGAACGCTTGAGCCGTCGGGGCGATGAGGCGCTCTTCCATCGCCTTGAACATCTTGGGGAACAAGCCGTGCGCTGCCACGACCAACCGGACGCCGGTCTGTGGGAGTTGCGTGGCAGCGCACGAGTTCATACGTTCTCGGCGGTGATGTGCTGGGCGGCCTGCGATCGTCTGGGGCGCATTGCCAACCGCCTTGGCCTTGATGACCGATCGGGCCACTGGCATCGCCAGGCGACGCGCATTCACAAAACCATTTGTCTGCGTGCGTGGAACAAGCAGCGTAGCGCCTTTGTATCCACATTCGATGGGGAGGCTATGGATGCGAGCCTGTTACTGTTAGCCGAGGTGGGATTCCTCGACTCGGCGGATCCGCGTTTTTCAGCCACGGTCGCTGCTGTCGAAGAAGACCTGCGTCGCGGCGATTTCATTTTCCGCTACGTCGAAAAGGATGATTTTGGCGAACCCGAGAATGCATTCCTTGTTTGCACTTTTTGGTACGTCAATGCCCTGGCTGCCTTGGACCGACGCCAGGAGGCACGCGAACTTTTCGAGAAATTGCTGGCTTACCGCAATCGACATGGCCTGCTCGCGGAGCACATAGCTCCTGGCAGCGGGGAGCAGTGGGGGAACTTTGTTCAAACCTACAGCATGGTCGGCCTCATTAACTCGGCCATACGGCTATCGATACGCTGGGATCAGGCGTTTTGATGCGGGAATAATCGCCTCTGCGGGTCCTACTGATATCTCGGACGTAGAGACGTTATCCCCTTGGCACGATCGACTTACTTGGCTGTCGTGTCCTGCGTTGCAGTCGCTTTGGCCGGCTCGGCAGGTGCCGTCGCGGGTTGCTTCGTTTCCGGATGGAACACTTCCGGCGCGGCGCCGTGCTTGTCAGCACCGATGCCCTGTTCGACTTCCGGCAGGGTGTGGGCGATGCCCTTGTGGCAATCGATGCAGGTCTTGCCTTCGTTGAGTCCGGTCTGGTGCATCTTGGCCGAGCGACGCCCCTGCTCCGCATAGTCGAAATATTCGAAATGGTGGCAGTTGCGGCATTCGCGGGAATCGGTTTTTCGCATCCGCGCCCATTCGTTCTCGGCCAGTTTCAACCGCTTGGCGTTGAATTTCTCCGGGGTATCGATGGACCCCAGCACCTTGTGCAGCACCTCGTTGGACGCCTGGATCTTGCGGATGATCTTGTGGCCCCACTCCTTCGGCACGTGGCAGTCGGGACAGGTGGCACGGACGCCGGAGCGGTTCGAGTAATGGATGGTATTGCGGTATTCCTGAAACACGTTGTCATTCATTTCGTGGCAGGAAATGCAGAATTCCTCGCGGTTGGTCAGTTCCAGCACCGTATTGAAACCGCCCCAGACGATGATGCCGGCAACGAACACCATGCCGATGAAACCGATGCCCGCAAGCCGGATGCGGTCCGTGAAATTGGCCGGCTCACGGAAGCCGTCTTCGTTGAATTTCGCCATAGCGTTCTCCTTTTCTTATTTGCTGCTGAGGCCTTCGGCACGGCGGAAGGTGTTGTTGACCAGCGGTTTGGCGTCGCTCTGCGGAATGTGGCATTGGCTACAGAAGTAGCGTCGCGGCGAAATGCTGTCCAGCTCCTGGCCGTCGCGGGTTTTGAAGTGGGTGATGGATACCTTGGTGGCGCCGGTTTCCTTGTAGCGGGTCCAAGAGTGGCAGTCCATGCACTTGTTGAAATTTTTGGTGATGGCGTATCCCTTGACGCTGTGCGGAATGAGCGGCGGCTGCTGGACGAAGTCGCGGGGGATCGGCGGCCGGTCCTTGTCGTTGCGGGTGCCGTCGCCTTCCGGGTCCATGGCCTGAATCTCGGCGCCGCGGAGGGATTGGAGCTTGACCGGGGCCGGCGCATCGAGGGCGAGCGCGGCGGGAGGCAGTGAGGTCAGCCCGAGACCGAGGGCCAGCAGGATGGCCAGCGTGCGGGAGCGGGAGGTGCGGGTCGGATTCTTCATGAAGGACTCCTTGGATCGAACCGATGGGTGATTTTAAAAACATTCTTGCTGCATACATCGATGCAGCGGCCGCAGGCAGTGCAGTTTACGGATGTGACGATGGGACTCGCCGGTCCCGTCGGCTTGAGGGCGGGGCGAATCACCTGGGGTTCCGGGCAGATGGCAAAGCAATCCATGCAGTCGTCGCAAGCGTTGCGTCCCGACGCTGTCACCCGCAGCAGGGCGAATCGTCCCAGCAGCGAGTAGAACGCGCCCATCGGGCACAGGTGTCCGCACCAGCCGTGACGGGCGATGAGCAGGTCGTAGAGGAAAATCCCGAGAATCAGCCAGAGTCCTCCGGCCAGGCCGAAGATCAGGCTGCGATGAAACACGGACACCGGGTTGACCCATTCCCAGACCGCGCTTCCGCTGACGGCCGCCGCGGCCAGCGTGCCCGCCAGCAGCCAGTAGCGCGTCGCCGCATCCGGCGTGCGTCCGGTTCTGATGCCGAGCGTGCGTCGCAGCCAGGCCGCCGCATCGGTCACCAGGTTGACCGGGCAGACCCAGGCGCAGAACACGCGGCCCCCGAGCAGCAGATAGAAGCCGGCGACCAGCGCCGCACCGATCCATGCGGTCTGGTAGGGCAGATGTCCGGCCGCCAGGGTTTGCAACAGCAGGTAGGGATCGGTCAGGGGGAGTACCCCCAGGGTCAGCGACGAGGAGAGGTTGCCGCTGACGATCCACCCGCCCAGCAGCGGGCCGCAGAGAAACAGGGCGAGAATGCCCAGTTGCGAGATACGGCGCAGCAACAGCCAGCGCTGCGCGCGCCACCAGCCCTTGACGGCGAGCGCTTCGGCACCGGGGTGCGCGCGTGCGCGCCGGGCGGCGGGCGTCATGGCTACGGTTTCCATTGCGAGTCGAGGCTCCGCGGCGTATTCGCAACGGCGGCGGGCGGCGGCGGCAACGGCGCCGGCGCGGTGGAAACGCGGCCTTCCAGCGGCGTTCGGCCGGCGAGCGGTGCGTCGAGTCCGCGCACCGGCAGTTCCACCTGTTCACCGATCAGCGAGCCGCCGTGGCGGGCCTTTTCTTCCCAGCCCTTGCGGAAATGGGCCGGCAGCGCACCCTGGGCCAGCGTGATCGGAAACACCTTGATCGCCGGTTGCGGCAGCACGCAGGAGCGTTCGCATTTGCCGCAGCCGGTGCAGGCATCGGAATGCACGGTCGGCAGCAGCATGGCGTGGCGGTCGGAGCGTGGATTGTGCTGGGACTCCAGGGTGATCGCCTTGTCGATCACTGGGCAGACCCGGTAGCAGACGTCGCAGCGCAGCCCGAGAAAATTGAGGCAGCTTTCGTGATCCACCAACGCCGCGAGGCCCATCCGCGCCGCGTTGATGTCCGTCAGTGCGTGGTCGAGCGCGCCGGTGGGGCAGGCCTTGACGCAGGGGATGTCCTCGCACATCTCGCAAGGAACGGCACGGGCGGTGAAATACGGCGTGCCGGTCGCCACCGGATCGCCCAGATCGGCCAGCTGGAGGGTTTTATACGGGCAATCCCGCACGCACAGGCCGCAGCGCACGCAGGCGGCGAGGAAGTCCGCCTCGGCCAGCGCTCCCGGCGGACGCAGCGCTTGGGCCGGCAGCGCCGAGGCCTGGCGCGCATACAGCCCGGCCCCCAGTGCCAACAGGCACCCCCCGCCGGCCGCGGCGGCAACGGTGTTGAGGAAGCGCCGCCGGCTGGCGGCCGGCGGCGCTTCCTGTGTCGGAGGCAGGGGGTGGTTCACGGCTCAGGTCCGTACGCGCCGACCGCTCAGGCCCGCACTACCTTGACCGCGCATTTCTTGAAGTCGGTTTCCTTGGAAATGGGGCAGGTGGCGTCCAGAGTCAGTTTGTTCACCAGCCGCGACTCGTCGAAGAAGGGGACGAAAATCAGGCCCACCGGCGGTTTGTTGCGGCCCTTGGTTTCCAGCCGGGCCTGCATCTCGCCGCGCCGGGAACTGACCTTGACCAGCATGCCGCGTTGCAGACCGCGCTTCTTGGCGTCATCCGGATGCATGAAGACCTGGGCTTCCGGCACGGCCTTGTGCAGCTCGGGTACGCGGCGGGTCATCGAACCGGTGTGCCAGTGCTCCAGGACGCGGCCGGTGCACAACCACATGTCGAATTCGGCATCGGGCTTTTCCGGTGGATCCTGGTAGGGCAGAGCGAAGATCACCGCCTTGCCGTCCTTGTGGCCGTAGAACTTCACGCCTTCGCCCGCCTTCACATAGGGATCGTAGCCTTCGCGGAAGCGCCATAGCGTTTCCTTGCCGTCCACCACCGGCCAGCGCAGACCGCGGGCCTTGTGATACATCTCGAACGGGGCCAGGTCGTGGCCGTGGCCGCGTCCGAACAGGGCATATTCCTCGAACAGCCCCTTCTGCACGTAATAGCCGAAGACTTCGGATTCATCGTTGCCGTAGTTCTTGATCGCGTGTTCGTTGGTCTTGACCAGATCGGCCTTGGGGAACTTGTTCACCACTTTGTTGGCGTAGAGCACGTCGTAGAGGGTCTTGCCCTTGTACTCCGGCTTCTTTGCGATCAGCTCGGCGGGCCAGACGTCTTCCACCTTGAAACGCTTGGAAAATTCCATGTACTGCCACAGATCGGAACGGGCGCTGCCCGGCGCTTTTACCTGCTGCCGCCAGAACTGGGTGCGGCGTTCGGCGTTGCCGAAGGCGCCTTCCTTTTCGACCCACATCGCCGACGGCAGAACCAGGTCGGCGGCCAGCGCCGAGACGGTGGGATACACGTCGGACACCACCACGAAGGCGGCCGGATTGCGCCAGCCCGGATAGATTTCCTGATTGATGTTCGGGCCGGCCTGCATGTTGTTGGTGGTGCTGGTCCAGTAGCACTTGAGCTTGCCGTCTTTTAGCGCACGGCTCTGGGCTACGGCATGGAAGCCGATCTTTTCGCTGAGGGTGCCTTCCGGCAACTGCCAGATTTCCTCGCTGTGCTTGCGGTGCGCCGGATTGGTCACCACCATGTCGGCCGGCAGACGGTGGGCGAAGGTACCGACTTCGCGCGCTGTGCCGCAGGCCGAGGGTTGGCCGGTTAGCGAGAAGGGGCCGTTGCCCGGCTCGGAGATCTTGCCGGTGAGCAGATGGACGTTGTAGATCATGTTGTTCACCCAGGTGCCGCGGGTGTGCTGGTTGAAGCCCATGGTCCAGAAGCTGACCACCTTCTTCTTCGGGTCGGCATACAGTTCGGCCAGTTTCTTCAGCCGGTCGGCGGGCACGCCCGAGAGCTTGGCGACCTTCTCCAGCGTGTATTCGGAAACGAATTTCTTGAAGTCCTCGAACGTACCCGGTTTGGCATCGTTCGGATTGTTCTTCGGCTTGCCGTCGGCGCCGGGATAGCCGTTGAACTTGGCATCCTTCTCCAGCGCATGCACCGGCCGCAGGCCGAAACCGATGTCGGTTTCGCCGATCTTGAAGTTGACGTTCTTCTTGACGAAGGCTTCGTTCACCTTGCCGCTCTGGATGATGTGGTTGCAGATGTAGTTGAGGATGGCCAGATCGGTCTGCGGTACGAAGATCATGCCGTTGTCGGACAGTTCGAAACTGCGGTGCTCGAAGGTGGACAGCACATGCACCTGTGTGTCGGTCTTGGTCAGGCGGCGGTCGGTGATGCGGGTCCACAGAATCGGATGCATCTCAGCCATGTTGGAGCCCCACAGTACGAAGGCGTCGGCCTGCTCGATGTCGTCGTAGCAACCCATCGGTTCGTCGATGCCGAAGGTGCGCATGAATCCAGCGACGGCCGAGGCCATGCAGTGGCGCGCATTCGGGTCGAGATTGTTGGAGCGGAAACCCGCCTTCATCAGTTTGGCGGCGGCATAGCCTTCCCAGATGGTCCATTGACCGGAGCCGAACATGCCGATGGAGCTGGGGCCTTCCGCCTTGAGCGCGGCTTTCCATTTCTCCGCCATGATGTCGAAAGCCTTGTCCCAGCTGATCGGCGTGAACTCGCCGTTCTTGTCGTACTTGCCGTCCTTCATGCGCAGCAAGGGTTGGGTCAGGCGGTCCTCGCCGTACATGATCTTGGACAGGAAATAGCCCTTGATGCAGTTGAGGCCCCGGTTCACCTGGGAATCGGGATCGCCCTGGGTCGCCACCACCCGGCCGTTCTGCACGCCGACCAACACCGAACAGCCGGTGCCGCAGAAGCGGCAGGCCGCCTTGTCCCAGCGGATATTGGCGTCGGCCGCAGGCGCTGCGGCCGCTTGCGGGGCAGCGGCCCCTGGCAGCGAAATGCCCGCAGAAGCCGCGGCGGCGGCGATGGCCTGGGTTTTGATGAAATCGCGTCGGTTCATGGTCATGATTGAGCCTCTTCGGTGAGGGAATTTTCGGAAAGGGACGTATCGAGGGCGTCGTTATGCTCGTAGGCCAAGGTGGCGGCAAGCACTTCGGGGATGCGGTGAATGGCGATCAGGGTGTCCGATACGGCGGCCCCGGTCGTGTCTTCCACGGTTACGACCAGCTTGCCGTCGGTGGACATGGCGTGGCATTCGACTCCGGGCAAGGCGCGCAGATGGGCTTCCGCCGCGGAGCGGGTATGGGGGTGGATACGCAGCACAAGACTGACAATACTCATGTGGAGACCTCGGGTTCGGCAATCGGCCGTTCCTGCAATGTGATGGCGCCGCCAGGGCAGGGTGCCAGACAGGCGCCGCAGCCGGTGCACCTGGACGCGTCCAGGTGCGGCAGGGATACGCCGCCGGGCTGGGGCTTGAAACGGATGGCACCGGTCTCGCAGGCTTCGCTGCAACTGCGGCAGACCACGCCCTCGCGGGCCAGGCAGCGGGCATCGATGGTGGCTGTCCAGGGCCATGGACGGCCGCCGTCGGCCATCGCGATGGCGCCGCTGGAACAGGCACGGGCACAGTCGCCGCAGAGGGTGCAGCCGGCGTCAGCGAAGCTGACCGTCGGAAAGCCGCCGTCGCCGATGGACAGAATCCGGACCGGGCATTGCGCGATGCAGTCGCCGCACCGGGTGCACTGCCGTGTGAATTCCTCTTCTACCAGGCTCCACGGCGGGCGGCGGGCGGGGAGGGTATTTTTCTTGCCGAGCAAAAAACCGCGTCGGGCAGTATCCATGGGGTCGGGGCAGCGAAAATTGGAAGACGCGGAATAACGGAGTTCACACAGTGCATTTAGCTTAATGCTTTTTCTTGCGTTGCATTTGATTTAGATAAAAGGAACCGCGGAAATCCCATCCCGTCTTCCGCTACTTCCCCGGCATGTTCCGCGCAGTGCGGCCGCGCTGCGAATCTGGGCTATATTCACGCAAAAAACGAGGATAGCCGGATGAATACTCCTGGAGACGCGCCTGCCGACCATCGCCTGAGCCTGATCGAAGTGATCGATGCGCTGGTTGCATCCGGCCTCGTGGCAGCCGATGTCGGCGAGAAATTCAAGCTGGAGCGGCGCTATTTCAAGGGCGATATCCATCCCCTGATCGTCGTCGCCGAGCAGCGCTGGAAATCCTCGAAACCGCCGCACAAGGTGCTCGACATGGAGGCCCTGACGCAGTGGCTGGCGACCTGGTCGGGCCTGCCGTATTTCCACATCGACCCGCTGAAAATCAACTTCTCGGTGGTGACCGAGGTGATGAGCAGCAACTATGCGGCACGCTTCCGCGTGCTCCCGGTCGAGGTGCGTGCCAACGAAGTGCTGATCGCCACGGCCGAACCCTTCGATTGCTCCTGGGAGGCCGAACTCAAGCCGATCCTGCGCAAGGAGATTCGCCGCGTCATCGCCAGCCCCGAGGATATCGCCCGCTTCCAGGTCGAGTTCTACAACTTGGCCAAGTCGATCAAGAGCGCCATGGCGCGCGGCGATATGGGCAGCGTCGGGGTGTCCAACTTCGAGCAGCTGGTCGAGCTGGGCAAGGGCAAAAACCTCGACGCCAACGATCAGCATGTGGTGCGTATCGTCGACTGGATCTGGCAGTACGCCTTCGACCAGCGCGCATCCGACATCCACATCGAGCCGCGGCGCGAGTTCGGCGTGGTGCGCTTCCGCATCGACGGCGTGTTGCATCAGGTGTATCAGATCCCGATGCCGGTGCTGAACGCGATGACCAGCCGGGTGAAGATTCTCGGCCGCATGGACGTGGTGGAAAAGCGCCGCCCGCAGGACGGCCGCATCAAGACCCGCACCCCCGAAGGCCAGGAGGTCGAATTGCGTCTGTCCACGCTGCCCACCGCCTTCGGCGAGAAGATGGTGATGCGGATTTTCGATCCCGACGTGCTGGTGCGCGATTTTTCCGAACTCGGCTTCGGCGAGGACGACGAGCGCCGCTGGCAGCAGATGACGCGCCAGCCCAACGGCATCATCCTGGTCACCGGCCCGACCGGCTCGGGCAAGACCACTACGCTGTATTCGACGCTGAAGCAACTCGCCACCGACGAGGTCAACGTCTGCACGCTGGAAGACCCGATTGAAATGGTCGAGGCCTCCTTCAACCAGGTGCAGATCCAGTCCGAAATCGGCATGGGCTTCGCCGAAGGCATCCGCTCGCTGATGCGGCAGGACCCGGACATCATCATGGTCGGCGAAATCCGCGATCTGGAAACCGCCGATATGGCGATCCAGGCGGCGCTGACCGGGCACTTGGTGCTGTCCACGCTGCACACCAACGATGCAGCCTCGGCCATCACCCGCCTGCTCGATCTCGGCGTGCCGTCCTATCTGATCCAGTCGGTATTGCTCGGGGTGATGGCGCAGCGCCTGATTCGTACCCTGTGCCCGGCGTGCAAGATCGCCGGCGGCCTGCGTGCCGAGGACGAGACGGCCTGGAACGGGCTGGTTGTGCCCTACAAATCCTCCCGGCCGACAACCCTCTATCACCCGCAGGGTTGTCTGGAGTGTCGCCGCACCGGCTATCAGGGGCGGGTCGGACTCTACGAGCTGCTGCTGATGTCGCCCGAACTGCGCGCGCTGATCACCGCCGATACCGACATCGCCCGCTTGCGCGAACAGGCGATGCGCGAAGGCATGAAACCGTTGCGCATCTCCGGTGCGAAAAAAGTGGCGGCCGGCATCACTACCATCGAGGAAGTGCTCAAGGTCGCCTCGGGCACCGGCTGAGCGCCCCGGTTCAGCCGGGCTTGCGCGCCACCAGACCGATCAGCGCCGAGCGTCCGCGGTGCGCCGCGCCCTCGGCGAGTTCGTCTTCGTACTCGACGAGTTCCTCGATCTCCCAGTCGCCGAAAGCCGCGCGCAGCAACGCGGCGGTGTACAGGTTTTCCACCGCAGATGGCCCGCCGGTACGGTATTCGAGCTGCTGCGGCGTATAGCCCTGGAGCACGACGCGACCGCCGGTGCGGGTCGCCCGCTTCATCGCGGCGAACTGCCGTTGCCGTTCGTCGGGCGTCGCAAACTGGATGAAGATGCCGATCACCCAGTCGAAAGCGTCTTGAAACTCCGCCGGCGGCCAGGCGGGCGCAAGCATGTCGGCCAGTTCGAAGCGCACCTCCGCACGGCGGCCGGCGGCCAGCCGCCGCGCCTTTTCGACGGCCACCGCGGAAATTTCGACGGCGGTGACGGCCAGCCCCTGTTCCGCCAGCCAGACCGAATTCCGCCCTTCGCCATCGGCGACGCAGAGGGCGTTGCTTCCCCGTTCCAGCAATGCCGCGCGGTGGGCGAGGAAACGGTTCGGTTCGACACCGAACAGATAGTCGTCGCCCGCCTCCCGATAGCGCTGGCTCCAGATGGATTCTTGATGGGTCAAGGCGATGGCTCCGTGCAGGGTGTGGTCATTCGATGGTGAACGCCAGCGTCGTTTCGCCGCGGCGCCCCTTGCTGTCCTTGATCTGCATCCGCAGCGTGTGGTTGCCCTTGGGGATTTCGGCCTGGCCGACGCTCAGGCCTCCTTCGGTGGGGCGCACATGACGCAGGATGCGCTCGGTGATGTCGATGCCGAGGAAGCCGTAGAGCACCTGGAAACTCTGCGGCACGATCTGCGCGTCGCCCATCGTCTTGAACGCTACCTCGATGGCCAGCGGCGACGTGAGTGCCTGTTTGCCGATCTGCGGCGAATTCACCTCGATCCAGGGATCGCCAAGGGCGCGCGTGCGTCGGGGCAGTTTCAGCGGTTCCGGTGCGTGCGCGGCGTAGGCCTCCTCCCGCGCCATCTCGTCCTTGGTGACCAGCATGAGCGGCTGGGCCAGCGTCGGGGACGGCGACAGGGCAAGGCCGAGCAGGATCAGCAGGATGCGTATCGGCATGGCGCTTTTCTCCTTTTGCAACGCGGTGCGGCGGCTACTTGCGGTTGAACACGATCTTCTCGATCAATGGTTCGCCGCTGGCGTCGAGGCGGTAGTAGACCACGGCGTTGTAGCGTCGGGCCGGCTCGATCATGCGCTCTTCGCGCCAGTTCCTGATCGCCGATACCACCATGTCGGGGATCAGGCCGAACAGGCTGCGGGTGCGTCCAGCCGGTTGTTCCAGCAGCTTGATCTCCACGGCGCCTTGTTCGCCAACGGCGGTGATCCATTTGTCGATGCGCGGCGGAATGCTGTTCAGCGAAATTCGTCCGGGGACGTTCACCACCACGGTGTTGCTGTTGCCGTCCAGTTCTTCGGAGAGTTTGCCGTCGAACAGTTTTGAATCGAAAAACCGCAAATTGGCGCGGCTCTGCACACCTTCGGTTTCCGTGGCCTCCTGGCCGACGGCGGGGTGCAGGCAGGCCGCCAACACCAGCAGGGAAATCAGCTTGGCTACGTTCATCTCATCCTCCGTATCGTTTCAATGCATGGCAACAGCGGGTTTCGTTCCGCCGGTTCAGGCGACTTTGGGCAGATGGGCCAGCGACTCGGCGATCGCTTCCTTGGGGTAGTCGTAATCCTCCAGCTTGCCGGCCAGATAACGGTCGTAGGAGGCCATGTCGAAATGGCCGTGGCCGGTCAGGTTGAACAGGATCACCTTCGCTTCGCCGCTGGCCTTGCAGCGCAGCGCCTCGTCGATCGCCGCGCGGATGGCGTGGCAGGATTCCGGCGCCGGTACGATGCCTTCGGCGCGGGCGAACTGCACGCCGGCTTCGAAGGTCGCCACCTGCGGCACCGCCAGCGCTTCGATCGCCGCCTCGTGCAGCAGTTGCGAGACCAGCGGTGAATCGCCGTGGTAGCGCAGGCCTCCGGCGTGAATGCCGGGCGGCATGAAGTCGTGGCCCAGGGTGTACATTTTCATAAGCGGCGTGTACCCCGAGGCGTCGCCGAAATCGTAGGCGTAGGCGCCCTTGGTCAGGGTCGGGCAGGAGGTCGGCTCGACCGCCACGCAGCGCAGGTTGGCGGCGCGCTTTTCTCCTGCCGCCTTGTCGGCGAGAAAGGGGAAGGCGATGCCGCCGAAGCTCGATCCGCCGCCGCAGGGGCCGAAGATCACGTCCGGGTAAAGGCCGATCTTGTCGAACTGCTTTTTCGCTTCCAGGCCGATCACCGTCTGGTGCAGCAGCACATGGTTGAGCACCGAGCCGAGGGTGTAGCAGGTGTCGGCGCTGGCGGCGGCTTCTTCCACCGCCTCGGAGATGGCGATGCCCAACGACCCCGGGCTGTTCGGATGCTTCGCCAGCACGTCGCGGCCGGCCTGGGTCAGGGGGGTCGGGCTGGCAAAGACGTCGGCGCCCCAGGTCTGCATCATCGAGCGGCGGTAGGGCTTCTGTTCGTAACTCACCTTGACCATGAAGATCCGCACCGGCAGGCCGAACATCTGCCCGGCGAAGGCGATGGAACAGCCCCACTGGCCGGCGCCGGTCTCGGTGGTCAGCTTCCGGGTGCCGGCGATCTTGTTGAAATAGGCCTGCGGCACGGCCGAGTTCGGCTTGTGCGAGCCCGCCGGGGAGACCCCTTCGTACTTGTAGAAGATCTTCGCCGGGGTGCCCAGCATTTGTTCCAGACGCAGCGCGCGGCACAGCGGCGATGGCCGCCAGAGGGCGTAGATCTGCCGCACTTCATCGGGAATCTCGATCCAGCGTTGCGCCGACATCTCCTGTTCGAGCAGCGGCATGGGGAAAATTTCCGCCATCTTCTGCGGGGTGACCGGCAGGCCGTCGGCGCCGAGCGGCGGCGATGGCGGAGTGCGCAGATCGGCAATCACGTTGTACCAGTGGGTGGGGATTTCATCTTGTTCCAGATTGACGCGCAGGCTCTGCATGGCGGACGGCTCCGATCGGCTCAAAGGGGGACGACGAATAGGGAAACTACCCAATTCGCCGCGGGCGGAATCTGGCCTGGATCAAAAGAATGCGAAATCGGCGTTGAGCTCGGCTATGTCGACGGCGCCCGGCGGCGAAACGGCAATTGCCCGGTGCGCAGCGACAGGTAGCCGATAAACAGGTTGGCGCCGACGAAACCCGGCAGCGCCAGCGTCTGCGCGGCCGCCACGCCGGCTACGCGGGGTTGAGAACCGGGAACAGGCCGCGCAGGCCGGAGGCCATCATTTCCACCGCCATCGCCGCCAGGATGAAGCCGCCGACGCGCTCCACCAGATCCAGCGTGGACTGATGGATCTGCCGCTGCGCCTGGCACGAGAGGCGAAAGCTGATCCAGCACGCAAGGCCGACGAGCAGGATCGGCAGCACCACATGGATCAGGTCGTCGTAGCTGTTCCAGAGGCTGTTGCCCATCACATAGCTGAACGCTGCCGGGCCGGCGAGCAGGGGAATGGCGAGCGGAACGATGGAAGCCGCGCGGACCCCGTGTTCGCCTTGCGGTGGCGACCCCTTGAAGCTGGTTTCCTTGCCGAGCACCATGGCGATGGCCAGTAGCAGAACGATGACGCCGCCGCCGACCTGCATTGCGCCGAGCGAAACGCCGAGCAGACCGAGCAGGGGCAGGCCGAGGAAGGCTGCCACCAGCAGCGCGACGGTGACGCTGACGGCGATGGTGCGGGCGAAACGGACTTTGCCTGCCGCATCGAGTTCGGACGACGCGGCGAGGAAGATCGGGATCATCGAGATGGGTCCGACCAGGGCGAACAAGGTGATCGATTTCTTGAGCGTGAGGGCGGCGATTGAGAGCATCTCGGCAGGCTATCCCACAAGCCGGGATCGGTGCAAATCCATAGGCAGTTGCCGCCGGGGGCCAACGCATTTCATGCGCGCGGCCGCTTCCGGTACCATCGGCCGCCAGCGCCGCCATTCCGTGCGCAAACCGATCGGACCCTCACCATGAAATTTATCGCCCATCCGTTCTGGCTTGTCGGGTTCCGCCCGTTTTTCAGCCTTGCCTGTCTCGCCGGCCTGAGCCTGCCGATGCTCTGGGCGCTGATCTTCAGCGGTGTGCTGGCGTCGCCCGGCGGGCCGTTGCCGGCGTTGCAATGGCACGCCCACGAAATGTTCTTCGGATTCGGCTGGGCCGTTCTCGGCGGCTTTCTGCTCACCGCCACCAAGAACTGGGTACAGGTCCGCGGCTTTCACGGGCTGCCGCTGATCGGGCTGGTCGCTGCATGGATTCTGGAGCGGATCGGCATGGCCTGCGGCAAGGAGTGGCCGCCGTTGCTGTTCTGGCTGTCGAACACGCTGTTCCTCGGCGCCATCGTGGCGATGCTGCTGTGGACGCTGCTGCGCTACCGCAAACAGGACAGTTACCGCGACAACTATTTCTTCCTGGTCGTGCTGCCTGCATTCCTCGCCGCAAAGCTGCTGCTGCTCGGCACCGACACCTTCCAGATCGGTGTCGCCATGTGCATCGGCCTGTTCCGCATGGCGTTTCTGGTGATGCTGGAACGTACGCTGACCCAGTTCATGAAGGGCGTATTCCAGGTCACGCTGTATCGCCAGCCGCGGCTCGACGGCGCGATCAAGCTGCTGGCCGCGGCGCTGGTGCTACAGGGCTTCATGCCGCCGGCGCTCGCCGTGCCGATTCAACTCCTGCTGGCGCTGCTGCTCGGCGCGCGTTTCGTGCTGTGGAGCCCGCATCTGGGATTGCGGCGGATCGAACTCGCCGTGATGTACGTCGGCTACGCGGCGATCGTCGCGCAACTGCTGCTGGAGGCCGCGGCCGCAAACGGATCGCCGCCGTGGGTGGGCAGCATGTCGGTGCACGTATTCACCTTCGGCGCGATGGGACTGATCATCCCGGCGATGCTGATCCGTATCTCGAAGGGGCACACCGGCCGCAAGGTCGCGTTCGATGCCGGCGACAAGCTGGCGCTGTCGATGATGCTGGCGGCCTTTGCCGTGCGCGTCGTACTGCCGCAGCTTTTCCCCGCCGCCTATCTGCTCTGGATCGGCCTTGCCGCGGCGTGCTGGTGCGTCTGCTTCGCGATCCTCGGTGTTCGCTATATCCCGCATCTGCTGCAACCGCGGGTGGACGGCAAGGAGCATTGAGCGCTTCACTATCAACCCAACCCAGCACACTGTGGGACTAAACATCTACGTACCCCACCGTTCGGGTTCAGCGTGACCGAAGGGCTACCCTAAAGGGCACACATCCCCGGTGGGGCGAACGGACTTGTTCGGTGGTTCCTCAGCTTGCCCGTTCCAGATCGGCGATCGCGGCGGCGAGGAAGCGCCCGGCCTCGCCGCCGCTGACGGCGCGGTGGTCGAAAGTCAGCGAGAGCGGCAGCACCCGGTGCACCGCCGGCTGTCCGTCCGCGGCCACCACCCGCGCGTGGATGCGCCCGGCGCCGAGGATGGCCACGGTCGGCGGCACCACCACCGGCGCCGCGTAGCGGCCGGCGATCATGCCGAAATTGGACAGCGTGATGGTAGCGCCGCGCAGCTCCTCGGCGGGAATCCGGCGCGACTTGACGTCCGCCTGCATCCGCTCCAGGCCGCGGCGCAGGTCGGCCGGCTCGCGGTTGCCGACATCGAACAGCACCGGCACGAACAGCCCGTCCGGTGCGTCGACGGCGATGCCCAGATCGATCTTCTTCAGCACCCGCCGCGCCAATGCGCGGCCGTCGTACCAGGCGTTGAGTGCGGGCTCGGCGACGCAGCCGGCGACCAGCGCGCGCACCAAGCGGATGGTGACGTCGGCCCCCGCCGCCCAGGCGGCGATGTCGGCGTCGTCGATGATGGTGGCAGACGCCACCTCGCTATGCGCCTGGGCCATGTTCTGCGCCATGGCGCGGCGCACGCCGCGCAGCGGTTCCGCCGGGCCGAGCTCGGCCAATATTTTGGCCACCCGCTGCACGTCGGCGACAGTGATCAGCCCGTCGGCGCCGCTCGGTGTGACGATGGCCAGATCGACGTCGAGGCGGTGGGCCAGTGCGCGCACCGCCGGCGTCGCCTTGACCCGCGCCGCCGCGCCGGCGGCGGAACCGACGGCGGCCGGCGCTTCCTCCACCACTTGGCGGCCGACCGGTACCGCCCCGACCACGGTGCCGCTGTCGTTCTCCGCCGCGCCTTCGTAGCCGACCAGCGGCGCACCGATGTGTACCAGATCGCCGGGCTGGGCGAAAAGCTTGGCGATGCGCCCGGGGAACGGGCAGGGGATATCGACGATGGCCTTCGCTGTCTCGACCGAAACCAGCGGCTGGTCGGCTTGAACCTCGTCGCCGACCTTGACCTGCCACTCGACGATCTCGGCTTCCTGCAGGCCTTCGCCCAGATCGGGCAATTTGAACAGTTTCATGCGAACTCCATGGCTTCGCGCGCGGCGGCGAGAATCCGCCCGACGCTCGGCAGATAGTTGTATTCCAGCTTGAACAGCGGCACCACCACATCGTAGCCGGTGACGCGCTTGACCGGCGCCAGCAGCGAAGTCAGTCCGTGCTCGGCGAGTCCGGCGGCGATCTCGGCGCCGAGGCCGCCGCTGCGTGCCGCCTCGTGCACAATCACGCAGCGCCCGGTCTTCGCCACCGATTCGAGAATCGTGGCCATGTCCAGCGGCTTCAGCGTGGCGACGTCGATCACTTCCGCGGCGATGCCTTCCTGCTCCAGCGCATCGGCGGCGGCCAGGGTTTCCTGCAGCATCGCGCCCCAGCTCACCAGGGTGATGTCGCTGCCCGCGCGGACCACGAAGCAGACGTCGAGCGGCAGCGCCTCGCCGTTGTCGGCGACCTCCTGCTTGAACAGGCGGTAGAGCCGCGTCGGCTCCAGAAAAACCACCGGGTCGGGATCGCGGATCGCTGCCAGCAGCAGGCCGTAGGCGCGCGCCGGGGAGGATGGGACGACCACGCGCAGGCCGGGGATATGGGCGAACAGCGCCTCGGGACTTTCCGAATGATGTTCCGGCGCATGGATTCCGGCGCCGAACGGCGAGCGCAGCACCAGCGGGCAGGAAAGCCGGCCGCGGGTGCGATGGCGCAGGCGCGAGGCATGGTTGATGAGGTGGTCGAGGGTCGGATAGATGAAGCCGGTGAACTGGATTTCCGCCACCGGTTTCAACCCTTCCGCCGCCATGCCCACGGCGGCGCCGGCAATCGCCGTTTCGGCCAGCGGCGTATCGATCACCCGTTCGCCGCCGAAGCGCGCCTGCAAGCCCGCGGTGGCGCGGAACACGCCGCCGTTGACACCGATGTCTTCGCCGAGGAGGACCACCGACGGATCGTGTTCCAGGGCGTAGGCCAGCGCCAGATTGACCGCTTCGACCAGGTTCGCTTCAGCCATGGTCGCCTCCGCTCGAAGCCGCGAAGTGCCGCGCATCGTTGCGCTGCCCCTCAAGCGCCTGCGGCAGCGTGGCGTAGAGACGGTCGAACATCTGTTCGACGCTGGGCGCTGCCACCGCCAGGTAATCGGCCACCGCCCGATTGACCTGCTCGGTGCATTCCCGGATCAGTTGCTGCTCGCGTTCCTCGTTCCAGCAATTTTGCCCGACCAGATAATTACGCAGCCGCAAGATCGGTTCCAGCGCCCATTGCCGGCTCACCGCCTCGGCGTCGCGATAGCGGGTCGCGTCGTCGGCGGTGGTGTGGTCGCCGAGGCGATAGGTGAGGGCCTCGATCAGCGTCGGGCCGCCGCCGTTGCGCGCCTTTTCCAGCGCCGTGCCGACCGCGTGGCGGACGGCGACGACGTCGTTGCCGTCCACCTGGAGGCCTTCGACGCCGACGGCGAGCGCCTTTTGCGCCAGCGTCGGTGCCGCGGTCTGGGCGCTGCGCGGCACCGAGATCGCCCACTGGTTGTTGTTGACCACCAGCACCAGGGGCAGCGTCCAGGCGCCGACGAGATTCATGCCTTCGTAGAAGTCGCCTTTCGAGGTGCCGCCGTCGCCGAGGATGCACACCGCCACCCGCGGTTCGCGGCGCAGTTTCATCGCATAAGCCACTCCGGCGCCGTGGCAGACCTGCGAGGCGATCGGCACGCAATTCGGGAAATCGCGGCGCGCTGTCGCAAAATCGCTGCCGCGCTCGTCGCCGCTCCAGTAGAGCAGGCTCTCCACCATGCTGACGCCGCGCAACAGTTGTGCGGCATGGTCGCGATAGGAGGGCAGCAACACATCGTCCACCGTCATCGCCGCGCCAATACCGACGCCGACGGCCTCCTGGCCGAGCGACGAGGCGAAGGTGCCGAGCTGGCCGGTACGCTGCAGGGCGATTGCCTTGGTGTCGAAAAGCCGCGTCGCCACCATCGCCCGGTAGAGCGGCTCCAATGCCGCCGGATCGCTGGCAAAGTCGGGCAGAGGCCGGATCGGCTTGCCTTCCGCGTCGAGGAAGCGGAGGCATTCAAACGGCGTGCCGGCGATGTTCGTCATACGTCCTCCTCGATTGATCCGATGTTATCCGTTCGCCTATGTTCGGGATGCCGATCGCCTATAACGTGGAAGAGGGCCGGCGCTGTCGCACGGTGGAACACCGGTTCTTCTGAATCGATTATAGGTAGGCCAATCGAATTTATCCGCATCGGTCTGTTGCGTGCGCGTCCGCAGCAGTATGATCGCCACATCGTCGTCACCGCGGGAGAAGGAACATGAGCCATTCGACTGTCTATCGGCCGCTACCCCAGACCAATGTCGCGGCGGCCGGCTGCTACGTGCTGGAAGCGTTCAACCCGCCCAAGGTGGATGTCGACTCCGCCGCCGTTCTGGCGATGACCGACCTGGCCCGCGTGCCGTCCGCCACCATTACGCCCGACGCCGCCCTGGAACAGGCCAACCAGTCGATGATCCTGCGTGGTGTGCGCCTGTTGCTGGTGGTCGGCGAAGGCCGCCGGGTTGCCGGCGTGATCACCTCGGCCGATGTCCTCGGCGAGAAACCCGTGCTGGTCGCCCAGGGCCGCCGCATCAAGCGCAACGATCTGTGCGTTTCCGACCTGATGGTGCCGGTGGACGCGATGGAAGTGCTCAACATCGAAGACGTGCGCAAAGCGTCGGTCGGCAACATCGTCGCCACCCTCAAAGCGGCAGGCCGCGCCCATGCGCTGGTGGTCGGCCAGGCCGACGACGGCAAGCAGTCTCTGCTGGGCATATTCTCCGCGTCGCAAATCGCCCGCCAACTCGGGGTGCAGATTCAGACCCATGAAATGGCGCGCACCTTCGCCGAAATCGAAGCCGTCATCGCACGGGTCTGACTGCCGCGCACCCGTGGCGGAAGAGGACTTGACTCAGCACCTTGCTGCCGCTCCGGCGCAGGGCCTGGCGCCGGTTGACGACGATGCGCGCACCGCTGCCGGCGCACGTATCTGAAACCCCGCGAGAGATCGACGACGCCCTTCGCCATCCGGAAAGCCGAATGTCTGCGACCCCGAGATTCGCCTCGTCATGAACCTGAATCCGCAATGGCATTTCCGTGCCCTGCTGTTCTGGCTGGTCCTGATGGCCGGGTTGTATTTCGCCTTCGATCGGTATCTGGCCCCGACCGTGGTGGCGGTTTCCGCGCCGAACGACGGTGAGATCGTCATTCCGCGTTCCCGCGACGGGCACTACTATCTGGCCGGCTCGATCAACGGCCAGCCGGTCACCTTTCTGGTCGATACCGGAGCCACGGTGGTCTCGGTTTCCCGCGCCCTGGCGACCGCCGCCGGTCTGCCCGGCGGCTACCCGACCACCTTCAATTCCGCCAACGGCAGCCGCAAGGGCGAACTCGTCGCCAACCAGAGCGTGGAGGCCGGAGGCGTGGTGGTGGGCCCGATCGACGTGGCCGTCGGCCTCGATCTGGGGCGGGCGGACTTGGCGCTGCTGGGGCAGAATTTTCTCAAGCGCATGGATATGATCCAGCGCGACGATCTGCTGACCTTGCGGATCCGCACCCGCTGAGGCAGCGCGCGACGTTCCCTCGTCGTTCGTGCCCAGCCTGGCCGCGAGTTTGCCGGGTACTATCCGGCTTGGTCCACTCGAAAGAAACGCTCTCCGCATGCAAATAGAAGTCAAGGAAAAACCCCGCTACGCCATCGCCGCCGCCGTACAGTTGCCGAACGTCAGCGACGTCGAGTTCGAAGCGTCGCTCGCCGAACTGCGCGATCTGGCCAAGACGCTGGGCTACAAAGTCATCCGCAGCTTCATGCAGAAGCGCTCCAGCTTCGACTTCACCGGTTACCTGGGCGTCGGCAAGCGGGAGGAAATCCGCCGTTTCGTCAACCACGAACCCGATCCCGACGACGTTTCGCGCGAGCCTTCGCCGCACCACGGCCTGGGCAACGGGATTGCCGCCGAAGTGGCCGACATGGCCGCGGGCGGCGAAGTCGAAGCGGTTTTCGTCGATCACGAAATATCGCCGTCGCAGGCGCGCAACCTGGAAAAAGAAGTGGGTTGCGAGGTGATGGACCGGACCATGGTCATCCTCGAAATCTTTCATCGCAACGCCCGCTCCCGCGCCGCCAAAGCCCAGGTGGAGATCGCCCGCCTCGGCTACATGGCGCCGCGCCTGCGCGAGGCGGCCAAGCTCGCCGGGCCGCAGGGGCGGCAGCGCAGCGGCACCGGCGGCCGCGGCGCCGGCGAATCGCACACCGAGCTGGACAAACGCAAGATCCGCGACCGCATCGCCGAACTGCAAAAGGAGATCGCCGCGATGGAGGTCGAGCGCAGGACGCAGCGCGCGCGGCGGCTGGGGCGGCAGGGCAACGCCAGCGTGGCGCTGGTGGGCTACACCAACGCCGGTAAGTCCACCCTGATGCGCGCGCTCACCGGCAGCGAGGTGCTGGTCGAAGACAAGCTCTTCGCCACGCTCGATACCACCGTGCGCACCCTCCACCCCGAAAGCCTGCCGCGGGTGCTGGTCAGCGATACCGTCGGCTTCATCAAGAACCTGCCGCACGGGCTGGTCGCCTCCTTCAAGACCACGCTCGAAGAAGCGCTGGATGCGGCGCTGCTGCTCCACGTCATCGACGCCAGCGACCCCGGGTTCGAGCGGCAATTGGAGGTCACCGACCATGTACTGGCCGAGATCGATGCGCAGGACGTGCCGCGCCTCCGCGTCTTCAACAAGATCGACCACGTCGGCGACGCCGCGGCGCAGGCCGAACGCGAAGCGGCGCTGCGCGCCAGCTACCCGCAGTGCATCGTGATGAGCGCGCGCCGCGCCGAAGACGTAGCGGTGCTGCACCAGGCGATCGTCGCATTCTTCCAGCGCGATCTGGTCGAGACCGAGCTGTTTCTGCCCTGGTCTGCACAACAATTGCGCGGAGAAATCTTCGCCTACTGCGAGGTGCTGGCAGAGAACGCCGACGACGAGGGCGCCTTCTTCCGCGTCCGCGGCGAACAGGGCGCGCTCGACGCTCTGCGCGAACGGATCGGCGCTGCGCCAGCGGGGAAATAGTCCATCGCCAGGCGTCCGCCGTGCGCAGGCGGGCGGCTCCCGGCAAGCGCAATCGTTTTGTTACGATCGATCATTCGAACTTCACGAACACGGAGACACAACGGGTATGGCCACTTTTGTTCTGGTGCATGGCGGATTTCAGGGCGGCTGGAGTTACCGGCGGGTCGCCGCATTGCTGGAAGCGGCGGGACACACGGTCTACCGGCCGACGCTCACCGGCCTTGGCGAGCGTTCGCATCTCAGGCAGATGCCGATCAATCTGGATACGCATATCGACGACATCGCCAATACGATTCTGTGGGAAGACCTGTCGCACGTCGTTCTCCTCGGCCATTCCTACGGCGGCATGGTCGTCACCGGTGTGGCGGAGCGGATTCCCGAGCGCATCGCCACCCTGGTTTACCTCGATGCGCTGGTGCCGCAAGACGGCGACACGCTCTTCACCCTGCGGCCGGAATACCGGGACGTGTTTTTGGGCAAGGCGGCGGCCGGCGCCGGGCTGGCCGTGGCGCCGTCGCCGGCCTCGGCTTTCGACACCGCTGCGCCTGCGGACTGGGCCTGGATGGACGGCAAGACGGTTCCCCATCCGTTTGCCTGTTTCACCCAGTCGATCCGCCTCAGCGGCAAAGGCGCGCAGGTGGCGAAGCGCGTCTACATTTACGCCGAGGGCGGCATCTGCGATGGCATGTACGACCCGTTTCGTGCCGATGCCGGAGCGACCGTCGTCTCGATCAAGCAAAGCGGCCATTCCATCATGATCGACCAACCCCACCGGCTGGCCGAGATATTGATCGACGCCGTCCGGTCTTCCTCTTCGACAAACGGCACCCGATAGACGACGTTGAGGGCGCAGGGATTGGCGAGCAGCCGCGAGCTTTGGATGAAGGCTCACGGCTACGAAGTGCCCTCTGGGTATGAAATGCCCTCCGGGTACGCATGAGGGACATCGTGTGCGCCCTGTTGATGAACCGCCCGGTGCGGACCCGCATGCCGGGTGGTGTGGGGAGGGCCGGTTAGAAACCGGTCCTTACCCGATTGGGCTACTTGAGCGATTGGAGCGCACGGATCGCCATCTGGTTGTTTTGATCAGCGGCACGGCGTATCCAGTCCTTTCCTTGTTCCTCGTTTCTTTCTGTCCCAACCCCGTAGTACATGAGTATTCCGAAATTGTGCTGCGCTTGAGCGTCCCCCTTTTCGGCCGCTGCTTTGTACCACTTAGAACGTATTTCAGTAGATGGCATTTCTGCCGATAAAGCTTCCATCACGATCCTGAAGGGAGACGACGATGGGACTGGCGACGAAAGAAGACAACTGGCGACTGAGCGACACGCTATGG